>Ga0209147_100281_pt1 | contig 43878 bp, 47 predicted proteins | sample AraplaCol_mLB_r2_FD_184278 | JGI IMG/M metagenome (GOLD analysis project Ga0209147, IMG submission 184278) | Arabidopsis root microbial communities from North Carolina, USA - plate scrape CL_Col_mLB_r2 (SPAdes) (version 2) | ecosystem: Host-associated > Plants > Roots > Endosphere | place: USA... | reverse complement strand
AACCCGCTGGTCAGTGCAATCCGCACCGCCTCCTGCTTGAACTCTTCTGTGTGCTTGATCATCTCGTCGGTCTCCTGTTGCGAGCTCTAATCGCTCAGGTGACCGGCGCAAATCCGTTACAAGTCCAATGGGCGGCAGCGCGCGGCGTGAAGGTCATCCTGTTCAAGCTCGACCGCCGGTTGGGCGCCAAGGCCGCCTTCGTCCGCAACGACCGGCTGCTGGCTCTGAGGCCGGTGGAAGCCGTCGTCTGCGAAGGCTCGGGCATCCAGATGAACCTCGCCCAGAAGCTGCGGCAGGCAGGCGTGCCTCTCCATGTCGTGAAGCTCGATGAGACCGTGAAGGCGCGGCTCGCCCAGCCCAAGACCGATCTCCCGAAGTCCCGCGACGAATTCGATCCCTGGACGCAGGACGACTACTACCGCGACATGGTGAACGGCGGTCGCCAGCGTCGTCGCTGACGCACCCTCGAGAGGCTCCGGCACACGCCGGAGCCTCTCTTCTTTCTTGCTGCGAGGAAGCGGCGCACACGGGCATCGAACCCCCGTGCGCCGCGACTGGAGCGTCCCGCCAAGACGAGCCCGACAAGCTGACCGTGGGCGGCCGCCAGAAAGAGGAGAGGGGAAGGGCAAAGCGCCTTCAGTCGAGGAGACCAAGCCCGTGTCCATCCTGTTCCGCATCACCGAACCGGCCGACGATGCTCTCTCGCCCAGCGCTATCATCACGGCGCGGAAACTCGCGGCGCTCCGGCGGTTTCTGCGCTCCGAGGGAGACCGCATCGGCGTCGCGCTGCTCGAACCCGACGAATATCTCGGCGACAGCTTCGAGGCGCGCGTCTGTCCGCTCGCACTCGCCGCCATCACCAGCATCTTCGACCATGACGCCGCCGTGATCGCGGTCATCGAGGAAGCCCAGTTCAGGGGACGGCGCATCGCCATCCATCACTGCGCCGCCAGCGCCGAGATCACGCTGCGCGTCGCCCTCACGTCGGACCAGGGCCTCGAACTCGATCTCGCCTATGGCAATGCCTATGCGTTGCTCGAAGCCCTCGCGATCGAAGTTGAAAGCGTCGGCGATATTCCCGTCGATCTGCTACGCGCCCGGCTGTCCGATCCGGCCACGCCAAGCCGGGCAGCACTGCGCGGCGTCGATCATTATCTGCCCCGGCTCGAACGTCTCATCGCGAGCGCGCCGGCGCATGATGACGCTCGGTTTGCGTGGGCCTGAACGGTCAGTTCGTCGCCGACGGAACGCCATCGACATAACGCTCGAGAAGGCTGTCGATCGCGGCCTGCAGATGACAACAGGCCCTGTCTTCCTCGGCTTCTTCGAGCGCCTTCATCGCCTGCCGCATCAGGACCAGAGCCAGCGCGCGCCGGATCTCCGGATCGTTTCTCAGGTGATCGATCGCGTCCGACCCTTCTGCCACTCGCGATGCCATCTCCGGCGGACGAGACTCCACCTTCTGTCCTGACTTGCTCATCCCACGCTCCCCGGCTGCGTAAGGGCCGAACCCTTGCCGAAACTCCCGCGCTCTGGGCGCGGGAGCCGGGGCTGGTAACACGTCGAGACATGCGCCTACGCTTTTAGCACCGAGGCACCTGGACATGTGCGCAGGCACCCCGGCGTGAAACCACACCGAGCTGCCTTTCTCGACGGGATTACCAGTCCCGGCGCCACGGCCTTGGTGGCGCAAGCGCTCGCCTATCACAGAGATGGAACGACACCAAGTTGCCTCTGCGGGAGCCGCTCTGAGAGGTGCCCTTCGGTCCATCCCGAACGTCCGCCCGGCACTCGGGGCAAAGCCAAACCACTCTCACATCTCGCCATCAGACGGGGCTTCATCGCCACAGCATGACGCTGGGTGTCTCTCGGCCGTCAAGGATCAGCGGTCCCCCCAATTTTGCCGCCGATCCGCTCCGCTACCCGGCAACAAAATCGGCTCCCCCGCTGCCCGCTTCGCGGCGGCCATGCCGTCCCTGACCGCCTCAACACCGCGTCCCGATGAGCCCATCCTCATCGATGAGAAATGGGGAGCACGGCATCATCCCGATGGAGGCTCTTATGGACAAACTTTCCGACGATCTCCGGCCGCTGTTCAACGCTCCGATCTGCCCGTACTGCGCGACGCTCTACGATCCTGAGCATTATGACGAGGTCGATGAATGCGCCCGCTGTTCGAACTGCGGCAGGACATACCAGGTCGCAGCCGAACACCGCCCACAACAGGCGCACACTCCGCAGGACGACCCGCTATCCGCAGCCGCCCAATCGGACAATCTGGCGCAGTTTCGGGAGGAGGCGGACCGCGTCTCGAAAGCGATCATGCGCCAGACCGCCGGCGGCAGCTACGAGATGTATGAGCGCTGGTTCACTGAGGCGCTGGAGCCGACCATCGACAAGCTCGATCCGGCGCTCCGGTCACAGGCAATCGCGATCGCCACCGAGCTTGGCTATATCGACGATCCCGAGGTCATGGCCGCTGGTTTCGGACCCGGCCTCTGCTCGATCAGCGGCATCGACGAGAACTACTGCCACTGCGGTCGTCATCCCTGACGCCATCCGGGACCGGGCCCCGCGCTCGGTCCCTTTCTTCTTACCGCTGGCATCAAGTTCCGGCTCGCTCGCGGCCCAAGCGGACCAGTCGGTTCGCACGCCGCTACGCCTTGCCGGGGTCTCCCGACGAGAGGAAACATCTCTCACAGACTTCCCATTATGTCGGACGCCCGAGACCGCCTCAAGGACGGCGGGGCCCCACCATTTTCTTCGGCGGATCAGGCGCAGCGCTTCTCCTTCGGCATCCGTGGCCGCCCAAGAAAATCGTGACCCCCACCGCCGCTTCGCGGTCGCTTCGCGATCCTTGACCCGGCCTCGGCCGTCCGACGCGCCGCTCCTGTCATTCAAGACCGACAGGAGCGAATCCATGCAGATGATCTCGACCAGCGCCGCCGCCGACAACGCCGCCTTCTTCGCCGCCATCGTGAATGCCGAACGCCGCGCGCTTCACAGCTACTTCGACCAGCATGTCGTGGCGGACGAGGAGGCCGGCTACATCACCATCGACGAAGGGGATTACGGCGCGCTGCCGATGACGATCATCGACCGGATCGTCCACAGCGTGCCGGGCGGGCGGCTTGACGAATTCTGAGACAGACGGGAGGGGCGCGGGCGCCTCTCCCCTTTTTTCATGTGGCGATGTTACGGGCATGAGGGGCATCGAGCCCCCCATGCCCGTGCCGCGACAAGGGTCGCGGCGGGGGCTGTTCAGGCCGTCAGGCGCTTTTCCACTTCCTCGATTCCCAGCGACTTTATGCGGGCGACCAGCCCACTCAATCGCTTGCCGTCGAGCTTGAGAAGACCGGTCTTCTCGATTGCCTGTATCGCGGCCTCGCGTTCCTTCTCTTCCAATCGTTGCCGCCGCTCTTCCAGCTTGCGGCCTTCTTCTTCAAGTGCGGCTCTTTCCTGTTCCAATGTGCGTGCCATGATGGGCCTCTTGGTTCACGCTGATCGGGCTATGAACGGTCCCACTATAGGCGCTCATCGAGCCTGCCGAAAGCGCTGAAACGCACCCGCGATCGCGTGGCCCGTCAATTGCCAGCCGGCATTCCTTCCGACCGCAGGCCGGCAAGGTGCCCCGCCGGAGGCGCTATCCCAACCATTCCGATCGCGTCCTGGACGCTCCGAGGGTCTGGACTCAGCCCTGGTGCAGAGAAGCACACCGAACGCACCTTCGGTGCATAGGTTCTGAAACAATTCCAACAGGTTATAGCGTTTCCGCTCGGTGGGACACTGTGGGACATGGTTTCGCTGTTCCCGAAACCCACGGAAATCCGCCATTTGGGCGTGTTACAGGCGCACACGCTTGCTGCCGGGAAGCCGATTTCCTTGCTCCACCACAGCGATTGCGCTATAAACCGAGCCGGTTTCTGAGACCCCACCAGCCTCTCTGCTAGGAGGCTCGGTTTGACCATCCTCTACAAGCACTGCTCGGTCCGGCTCGACCGCGGCAAATATGATCGCCTCGTCGCGCTCGCGGCGGAACGCGGATGCACGCCATCGGACCTGCTGCGCGCGGCCGTCGATGCCTTCCTGGGATCGGGCCAGTTGCTGAGCTCCAGCCATCGCCGGATCGCCCGCATCAGCGAGTTCCAGCAGCTCGCGCTCGACATCATCATCCGCGAGCAATTCCCCGAATATCGCGATCGCATCATCGCTGAAACCGACAAGCGATTGGAGCAATATCATGGCGCGTGAGGACATCCGCACGGACGGGCGTCCCGTCCCGCTCACCCATCATTCCGCGCGCGGCCGCGTGCAGCGCAATGCGGGCAATTTCACCCGCGGCAGCCAGCTTCTCACCCACGAGATGCTGATGTGGTTCTCGGGCGCGAAACTCCCCTTCATCCTGTGGTTCTTCGCCTTCCTCGCCGCCTGGTTCATCATCATGTCGATCAAGCTCGACGAACATGGCTTCCAGCTCGTTTGCATGAAGATCTACGCGACACTCTGGAACTGGGTCGATCTCAATCCGAGCAAGCGCGTCAACGTCACGCTTCCCAATGGCGAGATCCTGCGCACCGTGATGAAAGCGGTGCCCTATGTGCCCGAGGTCATCACCGCCTGGGCCGTCGCGATGCGCGGCCTCATCGGCGCCTTCCTCGTCTCGATCTTCATCACCATTCCGGCGGCCATCTGGTTCGTCGACATCTCGCACCGGCGGGGGCGTTCGATCCTTCAGGAACGCCATGAACGCGGGGCCATGCTGGTCGACCGTTCTGTCCTTCTCGCCGAGATCAATGAGCACAACCGGATCAAGTTCGAAGAGGAAGCTGCGGACCTCTTCCCCGGCCTGTCCCCGCGGCAGGTCTTGGCGCTCCCGTTCCGCGCGCGCAAGGAAGCCGGCATCCATCATCCCTACACGCTCGCCGGCATCCCCTTTCCGCACCGCACCGAACAGTCGCATGCCATGCTCATCGGCACCACCGGCTCGGGGAAGACGACCGAGCTGAGGAGCCTCGTCACCCAGATGCGCGAGCGTCAGGACACCGCCGTGATCTTCGACCTCACCGGCGCCTATGTCGAAGCCTTCTACGATCCCACGCGCGACACGATCCTCAATCCGATGGACGCACGCTGCCCGGCCTGGTCGATCTTCAACGACTGTCGCACGCACAGCGAGTTCACCGCCGCTGCCGCGGCGCTGATCCCGTCTGACGGCGGCTCCTCCGAACCCTTCTGGGCGCTCGCCGCGCGCACGCTCTTCATCGAGATGTGCATCCGCCTGATGGAGCGGGGACAGACCAGCAACCTTGCGCTGTCCGAGAACCTGATGACGGCCGACCTGAAGCGCGTCCACCGCTTCCTCGCCAACACCATCGCCGATCCGCTGACCGCCCCAGAAGCGGCCCGCATGGCGGAATCGATCCGCGCCGTCTTCAACACCAACGCGCAGGTCCTGCGCTTCCTGCCGGACGAGGGTGAGCCGTTTTCGATCCGCGACTGGATCACGCTGACCAAGAAGCCCGGCTCGATCCTGTTCGTGACCTCGAACTATGTCGATCTGCCGATGAACCGGGCGCTGCTTACGCTCTGGATGGACCTCGCCATCAACCGGCTGATGACGCTGCCGCGCACGCGCAGCTTGCGCACATGGTTCATGTTCGACGAGCTCGGCGCGCTCCACCGCCTGCCCGCTATCGAGAACGGTCTCCAGACTGCCCGTGCGTTCGGCGGCGCGATGATCCTCGGCATCCACAGCTTCGAGAAACTCGTCGAAGTCTATGGCGAGCAGGGCGCACGCAACCTCGCCTCGCTCGCGCGTTCCAAGCTCATCCTCGCGACCGCTGATCTCGACACCGCCGAACAGTGCGCGCGCTACATCGGCAACCGCGAGGTTCGCCAGATGGATGAGGCCTATAGCTACGGGTACAACAACACGCGCGACGCCTCGACGCTTACCCCGCGCAAGCAGGTCGAGCCGCTCGTCATCGCCGACGACATCACCAATCTGCCCTCGATGCACGGCTTCGTGAAGTTCCCCGACGGCTTTCCCGCGGCGCGGATCCTGCTCGAGTGGAAAGACTATCCCCAGGTCGCCCAGGGCTTCGTCCAACGGCCCGACGTCGGGCCGGTGCGGTCAAAGCGCGGAGAGGAAGCGTTCGACGAGGATGGGGCAGGGGAGGCAGGCGGGCGCGACGGCTCGTTGCAGGTGGTGGAAGAGGTGGCCGAGACCACCAATCTCGCCCGTGATCTGGCCGCGCGCATCTTGTCGGCCGAGGTCGAGGAGGAGGACGATGCCGCCCGGCGCGCGGCCCAGCGCGCCGACGATCGTGACGAACAGGCGACGCCCGCCACCCATGCCGCGGACAAGGCACAGGCTGCGCGCACCAGCGGCGAGGAGCAGACGGTCTCCGCGCGCGACAGGGACGATCGCCGCGATGGTCATCGGCACGGCGAGACCAGCCCGCAGATCGAGGACCAGACGCTAGTCGAGCTGCGCCAGGCTTTCGCCAGCGGCCGCGAGGATGACAGCATGGATATGGGCATCTGATGCTCTCGGTCGCCGGCGTCCGCTCCGCTTCCGGTGCCGCGAACTATTTCGCGAAGGACGACTATTATACGGTCGAGGGATCCTCCGAGATCAGCCTGTGGGCAGGGGAGGGGTCGGAAGACCTTGGTCTGTCCGGCGGGGTCTCCAAGGACGCGTTCGAGGGCGTGCTCAATGGCATCCTCCCGAGCGGCGAGGCGGTCGCTCAGGTCGAGAATCGCCGCGCCGGCTACGACCTTACCTTCTCGATGCCGAAGTCGGCCTCGATCATGGCCTATGTCGCCGGCGACAAGCGCGTGCTCGAGGCCAATATGGCGGCCGTCAAGCAGACCATGGCTTGGGTCGAGAAGAACCTCGCCGAGGGGCGGCGCGACATCGAAGGCCGCAAGGTGCCGGTCCAGACCGGCAATCTCGTCTATGCGCTGTTCCAGCACGACACCAGCCGGGCGCTCGATCCCCAGGCGCATATCCACGCAGTGATCGCCAATCTCACGCGAATGCCCGACGGCAAATGGCAGGCGCTCCATGCCGACAAGCTCTGGAGCCACAACAGCATCATCGGCTCGATCTATCACGCCTTCCTGCGCGCCGGGCTCGAGCGAATCGGCTACAGCCTCGAGCTCAAGGGCAAGCATGGCACGTTCGAGATATCGGGCGTCCCCAAGGCTGTGATCGGCGAGTTCAGTCAACGCCGCGAAGAGATCCTCGATCACGCGACACGTCTGGGCATCAAGTCGGCCGAGGGCCTGCGCGAAATCACCAAGCGCTCGCGCGATCCCAAGCTCGATGTCGAGGATCGCGCGGCGCTCAAGCAGGGCTGGATCGACCAGGCTGCGGCCCACGGCTTTGACGGCAAGGACCTGCGGGCGGCCGCCGAGGCACGCGCCGGGCTGGCGGCTCCGGAAAGCGCCCTGGAGCGCGGCTACCGCGCCATCGTCGATGCCGTCGACGGCGCCCGCCAGACGCTGGGTGCGCTGCTTCGTCCCCAGGATCCGCTGGTGGACAATGCGCTCGCCCGGGCGGTCAAGTCGCCGGGGGAAGCGCGGGCGCAGCTCGCCGTCGCCTCCGCTGTGCGCATGATCTCCGAGCGCGAAGCCGCCTGGCCCGTCAATCTGCTGAGCAAGACCGCGCTCGATCTCGGCCTCAAGGGCGTCACCGTCGACATGATCGAGAAGCGGATCGACCGGCTGGTGCAGAACCGTCAGCTCATTCCGGGTGTCGCGACTGCCGCGGATCGGACCGGTCGTATGGTGACCACGCAGGAAGCGCTGCGCACCGAGGAGAAGATCCTCGGCGCAGTCGAGGACGGAAAGGGAAAAGCCGAGCCGATCGTGGCGGCAGCAGACGCGCCGCAGCGTTTGCAGGATGCCGCTGCTCTGCTGCTCAACCCGGGTCAGCTTGCAGCGGCGACAATGATCCTCTCCTCCGCCGACCGCACGGTGTCGGTCCAGGGCGTCGCCGGCGCCGGCAAGTCGACCATGCTCCAGGCGGTCGCCCGGGTCGCCGAAGCCGAAGGCCGATCGATCACCGGCCTCGCATTCCAGAACAAGATGGTGGCGGACCTCGCCGAAGGCGCGGGCATCAAGGCGCAGACGATCGCGTCCTTCGTCCTCGCCAATGAGCGTTTCATCACCGAACGTGACACGCCCCGATATGACGCCGCACGCGAGAAGCTCGCCGGCACCATGCTGCTGGTCGACGAGACGTCGCTGGTCTCGAGCAGCGACATGCTCAAGCTCCACCAGATCACGGCTGCGTTGGGGGTCGACAAGCTGGTGCTGGTCGGCGATCGCCAGCAACTCTCCTCGATCGATGCCGGCAAGGCCTTCGCCATGATCCAGGTCGGCGGTGGGACCGTGGCGCGCATGGACCAGAATATCCGTCAGCGCACCGACCAGTTGCGCACGGTCGCCGCGCTCGCCAATATCGGCAAGGCCGGCGATGCGCTAAAGGTGCTGGGGGACCGCGTCGTCGAGGCGGCCGAGCCTGCTGCCGCCGCCTCCGACATGTGGCTTGGGCTTGATCCGCTCGAGCGCGAGGCGACCGCCGTCTTCGCTTCGGGCCGCGATGCGCGCGCCATCATCAATCAGCGCATTCAGGACGGGCTGATCGCGGAAGGCAGCGTCAAGGGCCAGGCGATCCATCTCACCGTCTACGAGCGCGTCAATACGACCCGGGAGGAGCTGCGCTATGCGTCGACCTATCGGCAGGGCCAGACGCTGGAGGTCGGCCGGGGCGGCGCGCAGGATGTCGGCATCAGGGCGGGCCGCTACGATGTTCTGAAAGTCCATGCCAACGGCAAGGTCGAGTTGTCGGACGGTCGCCGTCGGATCCGTTTCGATCCCCAGAAACTGTCGCCGACAGAACAGCGCGACCGGCTCCAGCTCTCCCAGAAGAAGGACCTGCAGTTGCGCGACGGCGACCGTATCCGCTGGACCGCCAACGACAAGGAGCGCGGCTTGCTCAATGCCGCTCTCGCGCGCGTTGTCGGCATCGATGCCGATGGCGTGAAGGTTGAGACTGCAGACAAGGCACTCGTGACGCTCGGCCTCGGTGATCCGATGCTGTCTCGGCTCGACCTTGCCTACAGCCTCAACATGCACATGGCGCAGGGGATCACCACCGACAAGGCGATTACCGTCATGTCGTCCCATGAGCGCAACCTCTCGAACCAGCGCCTCTTCAACGTCGGCGTCACCCGCGTGCGCGACGAGCTCACGATGATCGTGGACGACAAGGAGAAGCTAACCCGGCAGCTCGACATGAACCCGGGTAACAAGACCTCCTCCCTCGAGACGCTCGGCCGTCTCGACATCGACGGCAAAAAGGGGCCGGGCGCTCAGCCGCGCGAGAAATTCGACCCGGGCCCGATCGACGGGGTCGATCTCTCCGACCTCCCGCCAATCCCCACCGACCTTCCGCCGCTGCCCGATGGCGCCGCGCCCGCGCCGGCCGCGAAGGCTCCGCCGGCACCGCCGGATCTGAAACCGGATCGCCCCGATCCGCTGCCGCCGCTGCCCGAGCGCAGCCTCGGACTCGACTTGTGAATGGAAACGTCGCCGGCGCGGTGCCCGCGGCCAAGAGAAGGAGACGAACGATGGGTTGGGACTTCGAACAGGCCGGCAAGTTCGGCAGTGAAAAGGCGGCAGACGACTATGCCCGCCGAAACAATATCGACCCGCGCGATGTGCAGATCACGCGCAAGGGTGACGAGGTCGAGCTCAACATCCGCCGGTCGGCTCTCGATGGCCGCAACTTGCGCGACAATGGCGAAGGCCGCCGGGACGGCTGGGGCTAAGGGAGGCGATGATGCGCACATCCGAATTTCTGCTTTCGCTCCTGTTCGTGGGCGCTATCGTGGTCCTCGGCTGGTCGAAACTCTCCCGGGGCTTCGGTCCGAAGAAGCCGCTGGAGCCTGTGGCACGGCCGTTCATGACACAGCGCGAGCAGGCCATGCTCGCCGCGCTGGAGCGCGTCCTGCCGATGTACCGTCTCCATGCTCAGGTCGCGATGGGTGCCCTCCTCAAGGTCCCGTTGGTGCCGGGCCGGCGGCCGACCCCGGCCGATTGGAATCGCTTCCAGCGAAAGATCGTCGACTTCGTGGTCGAGGATCCCACAACGGGCAGCTTGGTCGCATTGATCGAGATCGACGACCGATCGCACGAACCCGGCAAGGATCGCGAGCGTGATGCGATGATCCGCAGCGACGCCTGACACGCCGCGCGCAGTCAACTCGTCACAAGGGGGCGGCAGGACCATGGTCAAGAAGCTGGCTCCAGATATGGCCGCAGCGATATGAGATCCCGCCAAAGCACCCGTTGCGTTCCGGTGAGATTTCTGCAGATCGTCTCCACATCAACTCCGAGCCATCCTCGCCAAGGCATCAGCCGTAAAGACACACGCAGCGTGTCCTGTCAGGTCCTGCTGTGGGAAGCGCTGAGCAGCGCTACGGCGATATGCTGCGCAGGATCTCCTCCAGACGCCTTTCTCCGTCCACCGTTTGGGCACCCCGCGCCAGACCGCCTCGGATCAGCGCCTCAGCCGCTGGCTCGGCGAAGAGCCTGCTCCATTCCGCTTGCTCGCGCACGAACCCGGCCCCGAGATCGGGAGGCGGCAGCACACGTTTGGCTGCCTGCACTACGCCAGCCGGCAAGGCGGCGATATGGCGGGCCAGCGTATCGACGAAATCGTCGAGCTCGGTCGCGGGCAGCGCCCGGTTGATCCAACCATAGGCGGCGGCCTCCTCCGCGCTGAAAACGCCGCCTCCCAGAATGATTTCCAGGATGCGCCCGCGGCTCATGCGCGTCGAAAGATATTGCATCGCGCCTCCGCTCGGCACGATGCCCATGAGTGCCTCGACCTGGCCGAGACCGGCTCGTCCGATCGCTCCAAAGGCCATGTCACAGGCGGCGATGAACTCGGCGCCGCCGCCCCGCGCTACGCCAGCGAGCTTCACAATGGTTACTTGCGGAAGCTCGCGAACCAGTTCCCCAAGTGCCTGGAAGACGTTTAGGCCAGCGGGCACATCACGCGCGATCTCGTCGAACGCATGCGGATCGTCGATCAACGCCATATCCACATGAGCGATGAAGAAGTCAGGAGAACCGCTCTCGAAGACGATCACGCGCGTAGCATCATCGTTGCGAACCTTGATCAGAAAATTCCGCAGGTCCGTCATGAGCGCGGCGTCGAGAATGTTGACCGGTGGATTTTCGATCGTGACGGTCACGACGCCCGACCGGTGCGCGACGCGAAGCTTCTGATAGTGGTCCGACATTCAAGCCTCCTGATTTTTGGCGGCGGCCGCATTTGTCGAATCCATATCGTATCGAGAACGGGATCAGTAGCTCCGGAACCGGGGCAACTGTGTCACGCAAGCAGGAACGCCCGCGATGCCTGCGTCGCCGTGACTTGCGAGGCTGGGGCACGGTTGGAATGTCTCCGGGCATCAAGCGGGACCTTCCCAAATCAGTCGCTCCAACTCGCAGGCGCCGGGGTCGCCGGAGTGATCGACAGTGTGGCGCCGCGACCTGATGCCGTTGACTGATTGGGCAACGATAATTCGAAGTGATCGCGGCGCTTGACTGGTAAGGGCGATGGCGTTCCGCATTACGCGACACAGCAAGTCATTTTGTGGAGCTACTGGCGCGACCACAGGATTGTTAGTCCCATTAGGAGGCGGGTGCGACGAAGCCGACGACGAAACTGCTCGCATCGCACACGAACCGCGGCGCCTCGTCGGAACAGTACCAGGAGTCCCAATGCTACGCCTTCTCGCACGTAAACACGCCGCTCTCGTATCCGTTGGCATCGTCACCATGCTCTGCATGGGTTTCGGAGGAGATGACGCGAGCGCGCAAGGCTGGAATCGGAAGCAACGCGAGGACGCGCGCACGTGCGAGAGCTTCGGCAACAGGTATGGCACACCCGCCTTCAGCGATTGCATGCTTTCGCAGCAGCACAGGCGCGACACCAAACAACTCCGGTCGATTGAGGAGACCGAAAGGCTCTCACGCATCGCCAGGGACGGCCAGATCATGGCCGAACGGGCGCGCCAGCAGCGTTGCGAACGCAACCCGGACCGCCGCGAGTGCCGTCGCCGATAACTAAGCGGGTACGCCGAGCCATTTCGAACATCTTATGGGGCGAGTGAAAATGATCCGGAAAGCATTGATCGGGTTCGTAGCGATTGTTTGGTTCTCCGCAGTTCAGGCGCAGCCGGCGCCGCAGAACTCTGGCGCTGATCTGATCGTTTTCAACGCGAAGATTTTCACTGGCAACCGTGCCCAGCCAGAGGCGACGGCATTGGCCGTCAAGGACGGGCGGATCTATTCGGTCGGCCCCGATGAGGCCATCTTGGCCCTGAAGAACCCTTCGACCAAGGTGATCGATGCCCACAGCCGTAGGGTCGTGCCTGGCATTGTCGATGCCCATATCCACGTCCTCAATGACCTGGCCTTCAACTACAATGTCCGCTGGGATGGTGTGCCGACGCTGCGCCAAGCATTGACGATGCTTCGCGAGCAGGCAAGACGCACGCCGGAAGGTCAGTGGGTCAAGGTAATCGGAGGTTGGTCTCCTTATCAGTTCAAGGAGAACCGATTCCCGACGCTGGACGAGCTACACGAAGCGGTGCCCAATCACCCTGCGATCGTGCAATATGCGTACAATCAGGCCTTCCTGAACAAGCAGGCGATGACGGCGCTCGGCGTAGGGACTGATCGGTTTCCGAAGCTCGACGGCGTCGAGATCGAAAAAGACGGCCGCGGAAATCCCACCGGCGTGGTCCACGGCTACACGTGGCTGTTTCTTGCCTTGGAAGCGATGGTGCCGCAGCCCAGTTTCGACGAACAGGTGAGTTCGCTGGCTTATAGCGTTCACGGCCTGAACCGGTTCGGCGTGACCTCGATTATCGATAACGGCGGCAGGTGGCCATATCCCGACGCGCAGGCAAGGGTAAGCGTCCTTGCTCGCGACAACCGCCTCAATGTGCGTATGCCCTTTGTAGATCTGCAACTCGGCGATGGCGGGCCGGTGAACATGGTGGATCTGGAGCTTGAGGCGATCACGAAGACCGCGCCGATCAGCCCGGGACAGAACCTGTATCCCGCCTTGGCGCACGGGCATGAGTATCGCGGAGCCGGCGAGGTCTTGAGCGGAGAAGTGCACGACCACGAGAATTTCGACCGCCCAGCGGTCGTCATCGAGCCGGACACGATGCGGCGCTTCGTCGAGGAGGATGTGAAGAAGCTGGTCGAGCGGCGCATCCCGTTTCGCATGCACATCAGCTATAACGAGAACATCTCGCCTTTCCTCGATGCTCTGGAGAAGGTGAACGAAACCATTCCGCTCGGCGGGCTGCGGTGGAGTCTCGAACACGCCGAGACCATCAGTCCGCAGAATATCGCTCGGGTGAAGAAGCTGGGGGGCGGTATCGCCCTGGATGGCAAGATGGCGCTGCACGCAGATGGCTTCATCAAGACATATGGTCGGGAGAAGGCATTGGAGACGCCGCGCCTTCGCATGCTCGTCGACAGCGGCATCCCGCTGGCCATGACCACCGATGCCTTCCGGGCAGCGACGTACAATCCGTGGGTTGGCATAAGCTGGATGGTGACCGGCAAGTCCGTGTCCGGATCCGAAGCGCTCGCCAAGGACAACCGGCTTACCCGAGCCGAGGCGCTGAGACTTTTCACCATCGGAGGCGCGTGGTTCATGAACGCAGAAGCGGAGATCGGCGCCATCGCTCCCGGATATTTGGCCGACTTCGCGGTGCTCGACAGAGATTACTTCGCGGTGCCGGAGGACCAGATCAAGTCGGTCTCCTCTGTCCTGACTGTCATGAACGGCAAAGTCGTCTTCGGCGGGCAGGATTATCGCAACCTTTCGCCAGAGCTCCCCGCGATCCTTCCGGCATGGTCGCCCGTCAAATACTTCGGGAGCTACTACGGAGAGAAGTAAGTCCAAACGACAGACCTGGCGGCGGGCACAGATCTATGGTGCTCGCCGCGGGCACGATCCCAGCCACGAGACGCCGCATGCTTTCCTTGGCGCTCAGCGCTGATCCACGCTGCTGCGGGAGGAGAGAGGCAGATGGCGCCTTGCCTGAGTTCTGCCGACGTCAATCGACGTTCGCCGTCGACCGCGAAGTCCCAGCGGTGCGCGCCCGTTCCGAGGGGCCTCGCAAGCGTCGTGGGAGAAGGGCCGAAACCGCCTTCGCATTGAGGGCGAAGTCAAGCTGATGGGGGTCTTCATACTGAGAGCGTTTCCGTATCCTCGGTCGAGCGCCCGAAACACTCGATCAGCATCTCGGTGAGGACCCGAATCTTACGCGACGGGTGCTGTCCCGGCGGACGGACGACGTAAATGCCATGCTCAGGGATGGGATGATTCGGCATCACTGGCACCAGTGCGCCCGAGTCCAGATGTTCCTGGATAAGGTCGTTAGGAAGAGCTGCGATCCCGATCCCGGCCACCGCAGCGGCGACCAGGGCGACGCCGTTGTCAGCCTTGAACCGACCTTGCGGTCGCATCGTGATGACCTTGTCATCGACCGTAGCGAGCCATGTCTCGGTTCCCTGCATCAGCGCCTGATGGGTCACCAGCTCTTCGGGCGTTTCCGGTGATCCGTGCTTTGCAATGTAGGCCGGCGACGCGACGTACTTACCGATAAGCGGGCCAATTCTTCTGGCGATCAGGTTAGAATCGGGCAGCATGCCGACGCGGATCGCGCAATCGTATCCCTCGCCGACCAGGTCGACGAACCGATCCGTATAGGCGGCGTGGATGTGTAGTTCCGGATGGCGCGAGGCCATATCGGCGAGGACCGGCGCGAAGTGCGTCGGTCCAAATGACAGCGGCGCTGCGACGCGGAGGCGTCCCCTCAACTCGCCTGCCGGCAGAACTGTTTCCTTGGCGAGATCTATCTCGGCGACCACCCGCGCGGCGTATTCCCGGAACGTCGCGCCGGCTTCGGTAAGCGCGGCACCCCGGGTGGTGCGAGCGAGAAGCTGGACGCTTAACTCCGCCTCAAGCCGGACAAGCCGCCGGCTGACCATTGATTTGGATATGCCGAGGCGGCGAGAGGCGGGCGTCACACCCCCCGCGTCGGCGACCTCGACGAACGTCCGCAAATCTTCAATTTCCATTCAGCGTTCCCCTTCGTGCGACACAGTACATCGTCCGCCGATGCTACCGCACCGGAAAGGGGAATGGCAACATTCGAACCCGGGACGTCGTCTTGATCGATGTCGGCGATCCACGGAACCAATTTTAGGAAGGAAGACCTGCCATGACATTCCGCAACGGCCTCGACTCGCTTCTTCGCCCCGAAGATTCAGTCCTCGTTCTGATTGACCACCAGCCCTATCAACTCGCGAACTTGAACAGCCACGACCCTCAGGCTGTGGTCAATCTCACGACCGCCCTGGCGAAGCTGGCGAAAGCCTTCAACGTTCCGACCATTCTCACCAGCGTGATCGCGGGCCGCGGCGGGCTCCTCTTCAAGCAGATCACCGACGTCTTTCCGGGTCAGGAGGTGATCGACCGGACCTGGGTCAACACCTGGCAGGACCAGAAGGTCGTGGACGCGGTCAAGGCGACCGGCCGTAAGCAGCTCATCATCGCGGGCCTTTGGACCGAAGTCTGCGTTGCGATGCCTGTGATCCAGGCCGCCGGCGAAGGCTGGGACGTGACGGTGATCACCGACGCGTCGGGCGGTATCTCGAAGGAGTCTCATGAGGTCGCCGTCCAGCGGATGATCGCGGCCGGTGCGAACCCGATGACTGTCATGGCGCTCGCTGGTGAATGGCAGCGCGACTGGGCGCGCACCGAGCATGTCGAAGACCTGACCGAGATCCTCATTCAGCACTTTGGCGGCAGCGGAATTGCGTATCTGTGGGAGCAGCAGCTCCTCAAGACCCCCGTCGAGTCCGACGCGGGCTGATCGCGATGGTTGGCGAGTATCGGCCAGGCGCGCTGTGGAAGACCGGTGTCATGTCGATGCTCGCCATCACCATGCTGCGGCTCAGACGCGCAAGACATCTTCTTTCCGGCGATGGCGGTCAACGCAACATTTCGCTCACCGATGCCGGGTGGCGCCTGCTCTTCGTCGCCGCCGCGGCGGCGATACCGTTCGCGGCAAACGCGCAGGTTTCGACCAACGTGGAACGCGCCCCGACGCTGACGATCGAGCGCTATTCGGAAGACTGGTCCTGGCTCGCCGATCCCGCAAAGCGGACGGGGGATTGGGCCGAGCCATTCAAATATATTTCGTTGAACGACGACGGCAGCGTTTACCTCTCGACCGGCCTCGAGGCGCGCACGCGCTACGAAGGCTATGACAATGTGCTGTGGGGATCATCGCCGAACGACGGTTACGTCTGGAACCGTCTGATGCCTTACGCCGACCTGCACCTCGGCAAGGTCCGCGTTTTCGCGATGCCGATTCTTTCGGGGATTTCGGGCACAGATCGGCCGAAGGGCCCGGCGGACGCCACCGGCATCGATATGCTGCAGGCGTTCGTCGACGTTGACCTGCCGGTGGCGGGTGACGATACGCTCCGCCTGTCGGCGGGCCGCAAGCTCGTTTCTTTCGGATCGGGGCGGTTCATCGACCGGCGCTATGGAACCGGCGTTCCTCTGCCGTTCGACGGGTTTGAAGCGATCTACACCGGCAAGACGCGCCAGGTGACCGGCTTCTACCTCCAGCCGGTCGACACGCGGCTGGGCGACTTCAACGACAGACGATCGCGCAGCAAGGAGGTATGGGGCCTTTACGCCACGCAGTGGCTCGACTCTAGCCACTTGAACGGCTTCGATGTGTATTACATCGGGTTGCAGGATCAGAACGCCGTCTTCGATCAGGGGGCCGGCAGGCAACTGGCGCACACCTTCGGTTCGCGAATCTTTGGAGACAACGGGACCTGGGCCTGGAATGTCGAGGCGGCGTATCAGCGCGGCACCTTCGCCGGTTACCAATCTGAGGCGTGGGGCGCGGGGTTCGAGACGCGGTATCGCTTCCGTGACGTATCGCTGCAACCCGAGCTTGGGCTCACAGCCGACGTCGTATCCGGCGACGGGAATCCAAACGACCACAAGCTGGGAACGCTGAATGCACTTTTCCCCAACGGCAAGTATTTTGGAGCGCTGTCGCCGGTCGGTCCGAGAAACCTGATCCACGTCCGGCCATCGATCACGGTTCATCCCCACAAGGACGTCGCGGTGTCGCTGACCGGCGTGGCCTATTGGCGCCAGAGCACCCAGGACGGGGTCTACTCGGTCCCCGGCTTCCTGGTCCGCAGCGGCAAGGACAGCGACGCGCGTTTCATCGGCAAGGAGCTCGAACTGGCCGTAAGCTGGCAGGCGACGCCGAACGTGAACTTTACGGGATCGCTCAGTGCGTTCCAGCCCGGGGAATTCATCCGGGAAACCGGGCCGGCGCGGACGATCAAGATGATTGGCTTCCAGACGACGTTCAGGTTCTGATCGTGCGGTGGTCGGCGCTCCCCATCCTCGGCCCGGCGGGGGCGATGGGCCTGCGGGGTCGATCGTCGCCTTACAGGTCTCTGCGGGCAGTGGTTCTACCGCGTTTTCGTATTTTTCATCACGAAGGAGGGCTCTCATGACCGACCTCGTTCCGCCCGCGTACAATGCTGCTTCGCCCTTCGCCGACATGCGCGGCCATCACGTCGCGGTGCGCGCGCCCGACTATGAAACCGTCAAGCGTTGGTATGTAGAGACGCTCGACTTCCGGGTGGTCGCCGAATGGGACTATGGCGACCAGAAGCTGGCCTTCATCGCACCGCCAGCCGACGACCGCTTTCACATCGAGATCCTGGGCGGCGGCGAGCCGGCCCCCCGCGATGTGCGGCCCTACGCTGATCTGGGCGAAAGCCTCGTTTATGCCGGATATCACCATTTCTGCCTCGAGGTCGCGAGCATCGACGTGACGCTCGAAAAGCTGCGGGAACGCGGTGTGACTATCGTGGCCGGGCCGTTCCTGGTCGAAGCCATCAGCCGCCGGCTTGCCTTCTTCGCCGACCCTTTCGGCAACCTGATCGAGATTGCCGAGGTGGTCGCCTGATTTCCCCGGCGTCGCTCGACATGGCTTCAGTGGAGTAGTTTCGATGGACATAGGTATCGACAGCTTTGCAGCGATTCTGCCCGATCCCACGACCGGCGCGCTGCCGTCGGCGACCGATCGTATGGCAGAGCTGCTTGAGGAGGTCGAGGTCGCGGACCGGGTCGGGCTCGACGTGTTCGGCATCGGGGAGCATCACCGGGCCGAGTTCCTCGATTCCGCTCCGTCGATCATTCTCGCCGCGGCTGCTGCGCGCACAAGCCGTATTCGGCTCACCAGTGCTGTGACGATTCTGAGCGCGGCGGATCCCGTGCGGGTCTTCCAGGAATTCGCGACGATCGACCTGATCTCCCGGGGGCGTGCCGAGCTCGTCGTCGGGCGGGGTTCGTTCGGCGAGGCGTTCCCTCTGTTCGGTCTCGATACGCGTGCCTATGACGAGCTGTTTGCGGAGAATCTTGCACTCTTCCTGAAGCTCGGCGAAACGAGCCACCCAACGTGGCAAGGTCGGTTTCGGCCGGCACTCAACGGTCAGGGTGTATTCCCGCGGCCTCATCAGCCGCGCCTCCCGGTTTGGGTTGGCGTTGGTGGCTCGCCGCAATCGTTCGCGCGCGCCGGAACGCTAGGCCTTCCGCTGATGGTGGCCATTATCGGTGGCACGTTTGATCGGTTCAGGCCGGCGGTCGATTCCTATCGCGAGGCAGGTGCCGAGGCCGGACATGATCCTGCCAAACTCAAGGTTGGCATTCATGCGATGGGTTTCGTCGGTGAGACCGACGCCGCGGCGCGCGACGCCTTCTTTCCTGGCTGGGCGCACCTGACCGGCAAAGTCGGCCGCGAGCGCGGCTGGTCGCCGCCGACACGCGCGCAGTTCGACGACATGGCCGGCCCGGAGGGCGCGTTCCTGGTCGGCAGCCCGGAAACGGTGGCGGCCAAGATGTTGCGCGCCAGCGAGGCGCTGGGCGGCGTCTCCCGCATCACCTTCCAAATGAGTACCGCGTCGCTCGAAACGGCCGCGATGAAAAGGTCGATCGAATTCCTCGGTGCTGAAGTCGCTCCCATGGTGCGGGAACGCCTTCGAACAGGATGAGGCTTTCCACTTTCGAGCAAAGGGCAAAGGGCACACGACATGCCGACGCGCATTGGACGGTCCGGTCGATCCGTCGTGGTAACGGGTGCTGGGCGGGGTCTTGGACGTGAGATCGCGCTTGGGCTCGCCGCCAAGCGCTACATCGTCTTCGGCACCGCCAATTCTTCACAGGAGGCGGAGGATTTACGGCGTGCATCCAACGGGCGTGTCAGTCTGGCGGTATGCGATCTGAAGAATGCAGGGCCGGTGAGTGCTTGGGCCGCAGGAGTGTCCGAGGCGATCGGAGCCTCCGGACTCGATATTCTCATCAACAACACGACCCACCTGTCGCCAGGTCCACTTGAACTTCTCCCGCTGGAGGAGGTCCGTCAGGGATTTGAAGTGAATGTGTTCGGCGGGCTCGCGGTGATCAACGCCTTCCTTCCGGCATTGCGGATGGCGCACGGACGCATCGTCCAGATCAGTTCATGGACGGCGGAGATGCCTCGTCACTTTGATGGCGTATCGGGTGCGTCGCAGGCGGCAATGGAGGCCTTCTCGGCTGCCTACCGGGCAGAGTTGAAGCCCTTCGGTATCGACGTCATCGTCGCATCGATGAGCGATCTCGAAGCGGCCGGTTCGCGCGCTACCGCGGCATTGGCGCAGATCGACCACAGCATGACGGCGGCTCAGCGGAAGCTCTATGGCAATCGCCTGCGCGTCTGTATGGAGAAGCTCGCCGGCTCCGCAGCGCAGGGCGAACCGACCACCGTTGCGGCGCGCGTGGTGGAGCTATCGATCCAACGGCATGTTCCGCCCAGATCGTCGATCGATCATGATGCGGAACGCATGATGCGCGCGATCCGCGAACAAACCGACGCGGAACTTGATGCGCTTCGGATCCAACTGGCCGGACCCAACTGATTTCACCACCCAAGGCCGGATAATTCGGCGCGTTAGCAACCCCATTCAGCCCCGTGGCGGTGACGTGCGGGTGGCGCCGTCGCACCATGCACGGCCGCTACAGGAACTGTCCGTCGGGCGAGCGCCGGTTCAGGAGGGAAGCACGCGTCGACTCCCGTGGATCTACTCCGCCCGGGGCCAAGACGGTCAGGAGAGTTCCGCATTCTGCGACACAGCTTGTCATCGGGCGATGCTACTGAGCCGCTTGGGGGAATGGTAGGCTGCGCTTCAGAGATAGAATGGAGCGCTGTATGGACCGAATTCTCGCGATTAATAGCAGCACTTCGGGCGAAGGATCGGTTTCGCGTGCCCTGGTGGAGGACACCGTGCAGTCCTTGCTGGCGGCGAACCCCGATGCCGTCGTCACCCGTCGCGACCTGGGCGGTGACCCGATACCGCACCTGACGCCGAAAACCGTCGCCGGCATTCGCGCCGTCGCGGCGACTGAGGATGAGCTCGTTACCAAGTCGCTATCGGACGATCTCATCGCTGAGCTGCAGCACGCGACGGTCCTCGTGATCGGCGCGCCCATGTATAACTTCAGCATTCCGTCGTCACTACGCACCTGGTTCGACCATGTGCTGCGTCCGCGCGTCACGTTCGCTTACGGCGAGTCCGGACCGGAAGGATTGCTCAAGGGCATTCGCGCCATCGTGATCCAGTCGCGTGGCGGTCTCTATACCGAGGGGCCGGCCAAGGTCATCGACTTCCAGGAGCCCTACCTCAAGCAGCTGCTCGGCTTTATCGGGATCACCGACGTCGCCTTTGTCCACGCCGAGAAGATCGGCTTTGGTCCCGAAGCGCGTGAAGCGGGGATCGCGCATGCCAGATCGCAGATCGCGGCCGCCGTCGCGCAGATCGCGGCCGGCGGAGCCACCTTCCCCAATCAGGCGGAGGGCTGAGCGGTTACGCGGGAAGCGTGACGCGGAACTGATGCCGGGCACCGTTCGCCAGACCATGGCCTCCAAGCCGGCCGCACTGCGATTGTGGCTGATCTGAGCCACAGGAAGACACTCCGACGAGAAGGATTGACCAGTAGATGTCAACACTAACGACAAAGGATGGCACCCGCCTTTTCTACAAGGATTGGGGACCGCGCGACGCCCAGCCCATCGTGTTCCATCACGGTTGGCCACTGAGCTCCGACGACTGGGACAACCAGATGCTGTTCTTTCTCGGCAAAGGCTACCGTGTGGTCGCGCATGACCGGCGCGGCCATGGCCGCTCGGATCAGACCGATATCGGCAACGAGATGGACACCTATGCGGCCGACGTCGCGGAACTGGCCGAAGCGCTGGATCTGAAGGACGCGGTGCATATCGGACATTCGACGGGTGGTGGCGAAGTGATCCGCTACGTTGCACGCAGCGCACCGGGGCGCGTCGCCAAGGCCGTCCTACTGGGCGCGGTGCCGCCCATCATGCTGGCGACGGAGCGCTATCCCGGCGGGCTGCCGATGTCGGTTTTTGATGGTTTCCGCCAAGCGCTCAGCCGCAACCGCGCGCAGTTTTTCCTCGCTGTGCCCAGCGGTCCATTCTACGGCTTCAACCGCGACGGCGCAGAAGTCAGCGAAGGCCTGATCCGCAACTGGTGGCGCCAAGGCATGATGGGCGGCGCGAAGGCCCACTACGACTGTATCGTCGCCTTCTCCGAAACTGACTTCACCGAGGATCTGAAGGCGGTATCGCTGCCCGTGCTCTTGATGCACGGCGAAGACGATCAGGTCGTGCCGATCGATGCCTCCGCCCGCACTGCGATCAAACTTCTCCCGAACGGCACGCTCAAAACCTACCCCGGTTTGTCGCACGGCATGTTCGCGTCCCATCCCGACATCATCAACGCCGACCTGTTGGCGTTCGCCAAAGGGGAGGCCCTCGCGTGAGCGCCGTCGAGGACAATCCCCCCGAGCACCGCTTCGAGCTGCCGATCGAAGGCAGCCACGAGATGGCTGCAGCCTATTACAGGCTCGAGGGCGACAGTATCGTGCTAACCCATACGATCGTGCCGGAACACTTCTCCGGTCAAGGGCTCGGATCGAAACTCGCGTACGGCACCTTTGAGGCGATCCGTGCCACAGGACGCAAGGCAGTTCTGCTTTGCCCTTTCATGGCCGCCTACTACGCGCGGCATCCCGAATATGCCGACATCATCGCGCCGGAGAGCCCCCATGATTGAAATGGTCATCGAGCAGCGTCGCCGCGACCTGGGCGGCGGCTTCGAAGTCGGCCGCGTCCTGCCTTTCGCGAAGCGCCGTATGATTGGCCCCTTCATCTTCTTCGACCACATGGGACCGGTCGATCTGGCTCTCGGCCTCGACCGCAAGTTCGATGTAAGGGCACATCCCCACGTCGGGCTTTCGACCGTGAGCTATCTGTTCTCGGGCGAGATCATGCACCGGGACAGCCTGGGCTACGAGCAGCCGATTCGGCCAAGGCAAGTGAACTGGATGACGGCTGGCAGCGGAATCACGCACAGCGAGCGTTTCGAGCATGCCCGCGCGGTCGGCGACCGCCTGCATGGTATCCAAGCGTGGGTCGCGCTGCCTGAGGAGTTCGAGGAGACGGCGCCATCTTTCACCCACTATGCGGGAACGAACCTTCCGCACTGGAACGACGGCGGGGTTGCCGGTCATCTCATCGCCGGCAGCGCCTACGGCCTCACGGCGGGTGCCAAGACCCATTCCCCACTCTTCTACGCCCATCTCGAGATGGAGCCAGGCGCGGTTGCCGAGGTGCCGGACAAGCACGAGGAACGCGCGCTCTACATCGCGGCGGGCGCGATCGAGATGCACGGCACGCGCTACGAAGCCGGCCAGATGCTGGTGCTGGGTGCGGGTGCCTCGCACTTCAAGGCCAAGACGCATTCGACCGTCATGGTTCTCGGCGGCGAGCCCATCGGCGAGCGCCACATCTTCTGGAACTTCGTGTCGTCCTCGAAGGATCGGCTCGCCCAGGCGGCATCCGACTGGAAGGCGGGCCGCATGAAGCTGCCGGATGCGGACGATGGCGAATTCATCCCACTGCCGGACGAGCCGGCGCAACCGGCTAGCGCCGAAAAATGAGCGGCTCAGTGTCGAGCAGCGTCGCACTTGTGGCGGCGCTCTTCCTCGCTGGCAGCGGTCAGGCAGGATCGCCGGCAAGGGTGCAGGACGCACCTGCGCCCGCGTCCCGCGTCCCGACTCCAACGACCTCAGAGGTGACCGTCATACCCTTCGAGTTGGCGGACAACCTTGTCCGGATATCGGTGGACGTGAACGGACAGCGACGAAGCGGGGTTCTTGACAGTGGGGCGGGTGCGGTGCTCATCGACCGGCAGGCCAGCAAGGAACTCGGCCTCAGCGAGGGTGGCTCGGCCGGTGATGCCGCCGGTGGCGGCAACGAAGCGAAGGCGCTTATGCCCGTCACCATTTCACGGCTGGCGGCGGGGCCGTTCCGGTTCGAGAACCTCGCCGCATACGCGGTCGATCTTGGCAATCTGTCATCCTCGGCCGGGTTTCCCGTCGATGTACTTCTTGGTGCGCCAGCCTTCCAGAACGGAACGGTCAGTGTCGACTACGCGCGCCGGCAGGTAACCGTCGACAGATCAGGAGCTACGGTTCGATGTGCTTCTCCCATTCCGCTGGAGATCGTGCACGAGTCTCCAGTCGTTGAGATCGAAGTCCTCCCGGATGGCGGCGAACGGCCGGTTCGCCTCAAGGTGCTGGTCGACCTTGGCACCCGCCACAGTTCGTTGGTTCTGGGGGGCGACTTCGTTCGTAGCGAACCCGGCAAGAGGCTGCTCCAAAAGGCCGTCGCGAAAGAAATAGGCTATGGCGTCGGCGGTGCGGTGAAAGGTGCGGTCGTTCGCGTAGCCGATGTCCGTGCAGGCGCTTCCAGCTTCGGATCGCTGGAGGTCAGCCTTACCTCGGACGTCCCGGCTTTTGAAGGCACTGGGATCGACGGCACCCTGGGCGTCCCTCTTTGGAACGGTGGCGTGATCGCTTTCGACTATGCCGGTCGCCGCCTGTGCATCACGCGTCTCGAGAACTCAGGTCGTGCGGCCTCCATCAACGCCGACGCGCGGCGTCGCCATGCAGATCCGCGCTGACGGATCGGAGAGAAATCGAATGGTGGCACTGCGTACCCGCGCGACGGCTTCGGAAACCGGTGAAAGCCTCTTTGCAGTTCAAATCGAAATGGGTGCTCACAGCATTGTTGGTGATGAGCCGATCAGCGCTGGCGGCGAGGGACTTGGCCCAAACCCCTTCGAGCTAATGACGGCCGCCCTGGCCGAATGCAGTGCCATCACCGTGCGCTGGTTCGCCCGCCAGCAGAACTGGCCGCTTGAGCATGTGGAAGTGGTGGTCGATCACGCGAAGAAGCTATCTGCTGACTCATCTACCCCTGCCGATGTCTTCGAGAAGACCGTCTTCATCCGAGGTGTCGAACTCGACGGTGCGCAGCGAAAGCGTTTGCTCGACGTCGCGGCCAAGTGCCCCATTCAACGCATTCTGGAGGGCGCCCCCGTCATCAATACGAAGCTCGGACGGTCCCTCGATGAATCCCTCGGCAAATGACCATGACTTCGCCAGCTAGCTCCGGACGCTCGAATCACGAAGGAGCATTGATGCAGCAGACTGCTCCCTTCGCCTTATCTGCAGTTCGAAGACCCGGCCTGCTATCCGCGAGCCTGGTTCTCGCTGGAGCCGTGGCGATGAGCGTTCACGTCGGTCTGCTGGCGGCCGGCGTGCCGTTTCCGCTGCCTCAGCCACCCGTCTGGGCTCAATGGCTGAATGAATTCTTCATGGCCGGTGCGTTGCTCGCCTTTCTCAAGCTCGCCCATCCCAGCATGGCTCATCGCAGCATCATGGCGCGGACGATCATCGCGTTCGTCATCATGGCTGCCATTCAAGAGACATTGCGCGTAGGGATCATGAGTGGGGTGGTGACGGGAGCCTGGGCCTATTCGGCGATCGGCCTGATCCGTCCGCTGATACGCGTTGCCATCGTTGCGCTGTCGTGCGTGGTCGCTGTGCGATGGGTTCTCGGCATTCCGTCGCTGTTGATCGCCGCATTGGTAATCGGCGCGATCAGCACGGCCGCTCGAAAGCTTGTGGCCCACGCGCTTGAACCTCTCATCCAGCATTTCGCGTGGCTGGCCCGTCCCGATCTCTATGCGTTTCCATACCCGTTTCACGTCACCGTTGCCGCATATTTGTCCTTTGGTGAGGCAGTCGCCGGGGCGGTGCTGATGACGGTGCTTATCTGGGACGGGCTTCCAAGATCGAGGTCAGTCCGCGTGCTGATCATCGCCTTCCTCGTGGCGCTTCTCAAAGGCGTGATCGGCAACACGCTCTTGTACAGCGCTTTCACCGGCGAATCCGTCCTTGTGGGCGTTTTGAGCTGGAGCCAGTTTCTTTTGGAATTCCTCATTCTTGGAGCTCTCGTCGCTCTGGCTTGGGACGTATTCGGCCGCGACCGTGAGCCAGCGCGGGTGGGTGCTGAATGACTGGAGCCACCATCAACATTGAGAGTTTGCGCAGGCCCATGACGCTCCGGGCAATCGTGCTCTACGCGATCCTGGCTATCGCGCTGAGCTGGTGCATCCAGCTTCCGGCTATCCTTCTGCTCGGTCTCGACAACAGCCTCACAAAAGCGGTCTTCATCCTCGTGATGTGGTCGCCGACCTTCCTGGCCCTGGCGTTTATGACCCGCAGTCGAGCGGCGCGCGAGGGCGTCCGTTGGCGCTTGGGTAAATTAGGCTACCTCCCGATCGGGATCGGCGTGGAAACGATGATAGCCTTCGCCATGCTCGGGATCCTCATGTTGGCGGGATTGGCGACATCGGGATGGTTCACCTTTGCTGCGAGCGGGGTTTCTGTCGCGGGAGGACCATGGGTATTGGGCGCTGGTTTTCAACACTGGCCTCTCTTCCTGCTCAATGTTGGCGCCACTGCGATTATTTATTCGACCATCGGGCTTGTCGCGACGACCGGCGAGGAATTTGCCTGGCGCGGCTTTCTTCAAGGCCATCTGGAACAGCATTGTGGCGTTGTGGCTGCCATCTTATGGGTCGCGCTTATCTGGTGGGCGTGGCACTTGCCGGGGCTGATCGCCGGCTACAACTTCCCGGAAACCCCCTTGCTCGGCGCGCTGGTGCTGTTCCCGCTGCAGATGCTTGGCGCATCGTTGCTCTTTGGGTGGCTGACCGTTCGTTCGGGGAGCTTTTGGTCCGCGGCGCTTGCGCATGCGGCCGTAAACTCGATCCAGCAAGGGGTCTTCGACGACCTTCGGCTCTCCGGCTCCGCGCTCGACGGTCATCTCGTCAGGACGGCCCTGATCTTCGTTGTCGGTGCGATCTGTTGGTGGCGCCTGCGCTCGCCAGGCGGATCGAGCGAGGTTTCGTGAGCCAAGCAAGCATCGCCCCACCACCCGCCCGACATGTAAAGCGCCGTCGCACCTTTCCCCTTCGTGGAGACGATCATGCAACCACCCTCATTCTTCGTCACGCCCGGTTATGGCGACCGACTTCGAGACCTGCTCCATTACTCTCAGGCCGTGCGTATCGGGAACCGCGTGGAAATCTCCGGTCAGGGAGGTTGGAACAACGATCTTGTCATAGCCGCCGACCTCGAAAACGAGATCGCGCAGGCCTTTCAAAATGTCGAGCGCACACTCTCCACCGCGGGGGCAAGCTGGGCGAATGTTGTGCATGTGAACTCGTACCACGTCGGCGGATTCCCGCCGGTGGTCAACGAGACGATGGCAACGCTATTCAGGCGCTATATGCCCGATCATGCGCCGATCTGGACGCAGGTTGGTGTCGACGCACTTGGTCTTCCGGAAATGCGGATCGAGATTCGGGTGACCGCGATCGTGACATGACAACGCAGCGCTGGCGGAAGCCCTGGAGGCGGATATCCGTACCTGCATCATCAAAGAGTTCGAGCACAGATGAACGATCCGAACTTCGGCGTAGCCGTACCGCAGCACACCGTCCCTTTCCCGTCCTCGATAAGCGACGCCGCTCGTGCCGCGCTGGAACGTCTTGTCCGCGCCGACGGGAGCGTGCTGAACGCGGCCTTCGTCGCGCCCAGCCCCGACGACCTTCAGGCATGGCTGCACGTCAAGACCCAGGTCGACGGCCAATATGCGGTGGCGGTGAATGCGCTGGCCGGACAATCCGGCTCGACCGTCGAAACGCTTACCGGGCATGGCGCAACGATCCATCTTGCTACGCCGCGAACGCTAACGGACGAAGGGCGCGCCTATATCGACTTCCATGGCGGCGCGCTGGTGTTTGGCGGCGGTGAGGCCTGCCGTGTGGGAGCGCAGATGCAGGCCGACCAAAATGGCGTGAAATGCTACGGCGTGGATTACCGAACCCCGCCCGAGCATCCCTTTCCCGCAGCGTTGGACGACGCCCTGTCGGCCTATCGCTACGTGCTTGAGCGCCACCGACCGGAAGACGTCGTCATCGGTGGACGTTCGGCAGGCGGCAATCTTGCGGCCGCGACCCTGCTCAGAGCGCGAGACGAGGGTTTGCCATTCCCGGCTGGGCTGGTGCTGCTGTCGCCGCAGGTCGATCTGACGGAGTCCGGCGACAGCTTCGAGACAAATTGGCTTGTGGATCTGGTGCTGCCTACGCGTCTGACGTCGAGCAACCTACTTTACGCGGCCGGGGCTGACCTTTCGCAGGCCCACATATCACCGCTATATGGTGACCTGAGTGGCTTTCCGCCCACATTTCTACAGTCGGGCACCCGCGACCTCTTTCTTTCCAACACAGTTCGTATGCACCGCGCGCTGCGCCGGGCGGGCGTGTCGGCCGAATTGCATATCTTCGAAGCGATGCCGCACGGGGGCTTCGGGGGCGGAACCCCGGAAGACCTTGAGCTCCAACACGAAATCAGCCGCTTCGTGCAACTGCGATGGCCGAAGCAGGATGCACAAGAAACAGCCCCGATTACGTCCGACGGGAGGAATCAAAATTGAGCCCATTCCGAAAGAACCCCGAGGGCGACCATGGCTGATGTAAGCCTTGGACAAACGATTGGGCCTGCCGTCGCATTGATGGGCGCGGCTGTCCTTGCGGTGCCGCTATTCAGGCGGCTCGGACTGGGATCAGTGCTCGGCTATTTCGGCGCCGGTGTATTGGTGGGGCCATCGGTGCTGGGTCTTTTCACCGATGCGCAATCCATCCTTCACTTCTCCGAACTTGGCGTGGTGATGTTTCTCTTCGTCATCGGGCTCGAACTGCGACCCTATAAATTATGGGCGATGCGCGGCCAGATCTTTGGGCTGGGGCTTGCGCAAGTCGCTGCCGCTATCGCCACCCTGGGATTGACCGGCGCGCTCCTCTTCGGCTTGCCGGGCCCTGTCGCATTCATCGCCGGGACTGGCTTCGTCCTCTCCTCGACAGCCGTCATCATGTCGGTGTTGCAGGATCGCGGAGAGATATCGGGGAGCGAGGGGCAGAAGTCTGTCGCGATCCTCCTCTTCGAGGATCTGATGATCGTTCCGCTCCTTGCGGTGGTCGGCTTTCTGTCACCCTTGTCTCACGGGGAGGCATCATGGGCGAATTTGCTGGTTGCAGTTGCCGCGTTGTTCGCGCTGCTCGGCATCTCGCGCTGGGCGCTTAATCCATTCTTCGCGCTCCTCGCCCGTGCGCGGACCCGCGAGGTCCTGACGGCGGGAGCACTGCTCGTTGTGCTCGGGGCAGCGTTGCTGATGGACGTCACGGGCCTCTCGATGGCCATGGGCGCATTCCTCGCCGGCGTCATGCTGTCGAACTCGAGCTATCGCCATCAGATAGAAAGCGACATCGAGCCCTTTCGCGGCCTACTGATGGGGCTTTTCTTCCTAGCTGTCGGCATGTCCCTCGATCTCGCGATCGTTGCGGCCGAATGGCGGCTTCTGCTTGCCATGCTGGCTGCCTTCACGGTCGCCAAGGCCGTGGTCGTCTATGGAGTCGCGCGGCTTTTCGGCAGCTCCAATCACCAGGCGCTCCATCGCACCTCCATGTTCCTCCAGGGCGGTGAGTTTGCATTCGTCCTGTACACGGCTGCAACGGCCGGTGGCGTCATCGACTCACGACAGAATGCCGTCTTCGCCACCGTCGTCATCCTTTCGATGGCCTTGACCCCGCTGCTGATGATCGCGGCCGAGCGGGTCTTGCGGACGGAGACGTCGATGGACGGCGTCGATGATGCCCGTGACCTGAAAGGACGCGTGCTGATAATAGGCTTTGGACGGTTCGGGCAAATCGCCTCCCAACTGCTTCTGGCCCAGGGCGTTGACCTTTCAGTCATTGACAACGATCCAGATCGAATCCGTGACGCGGAGCGATATGGATTCAAGGTGTTCTTTGGAGACGGCGCGCGGCTCGATGTGCTGCATCATTCCGGCGCAGGCGGTGCCGATGTCATCATGGTCTGCATCGATGATCCCAAGGCTGCGATGCAGATCGTAGAGTTGGCGCAGCATGAGTTTCCGCAGGCGAAACTCCTGGTTCGAAGCCGCGACCGTGCGCATGCGGTGGAATTGATCCGGGCTGGCGTAGGCTATCAGGTCCGAGAGACAGTCGAGTCCGCCTATGTGATGGGCGCTGAAGGTCTGCGCGTGCTGGGCTTTCCCGAGGCTGAGATTGCTGACGTTGCTGAAGATATCCGCCGTCGCGACGATGAGCGCCTTTCCGAGCAGGTCCAGGGAGACGCCATGTCAGGAAGCGATCGGCTGCTCCTTCAGCCCCGGCCCGAACCGCTAGTGGGCACGCTCGCGCGCGAGTCCGGGAATGAACGAGTGTTGTAAGAGCCGGACGGCCACTCACGTGGAAAGTGAACCAGCCAACAATGCCGACGAACGAAAGCGACCAGAAAAATGCAATTGGAGATTAAAGCGGCCATCACTACTTCCGATGAGGGCCCTCAATCAGGATTATCGGCCAATCTGAAAGTCATCATGCGATGTAAAGCGATACAGCTGTCGCTCTTGGTAGCGTTGGTGACACCTCTATCTGCGACCGCCAATCCTCCAATCTCAACCAAATCAGACCGCGCTCCGGAAATGCGGCTGGCCGGCAAGACAGTTACACTGCCTCTTGTCATGGTCCGGGAGTTTCCCTTCATCGAGGGCGAGATCGCAGGTGTGAGGGGCAAGTTCATGCTCGACACCGGTATGCAGGATGCCCTTGTGATCAACGATCATCGGGTGCCGTTAGTTGGGGGAAGCAAGATAGGCACCGGTCATTTCGGCAGTGGCCAGACCTACGATGTGCGCCTCCATTCTGAGGTCCGGAAGATTCGTATCGGGGATATCGACTATCCGCGCGTAACCAGCGTGCGGAGCCAGGACGCGCGTATGCTCGAGAAGATCACGCCAGATTTTTTAGGCTGGATCGGCTACGGATTTTTCTCCAGCTACGCTATGAAACTTGATTATCAGCATTTAGAAGTAACCTTCTACGAAGAAGGTCCTGACAGATTTCTGGGTGGCGAAAAGCTCGTTGCAGCATTGCCGTTCGAAACCCGGAAGCTCCCCAACATCCCTTTGATACGGGCGCGTATCGGCGATGTGGATGCGATCGTCAGCCTGGACACCGGCATGTATGGGTCTCTGAATATCGGTGAGGAAAAAAGACGGCGCCTGCTTGACGGTGGTCAGCTAAGCTCAACGGAAAACCCGGACACATTCGACCTAGCGACTGTTCGGATTGCCGATAGGATCGACGTCAGCGCTCCGGGCATCGAGGTCGAAGAGGGCGCGTCGGCCAGCGCAGCGCCGGTTGGAATTACCGAAGATACAGAACTCGAACTCGGTTTTGTCTTCCTGCGGAATTTCAAGACTGTCTGGGACTACCGAGAGAAACAGCTCTACCTCCTTGCGCAATGATTTCTGACGGACGGCGAAATACGTGTCTCGACCGTCCCGTTGCACGCGAGGACCCGGGTTTCTCAGCATTTGTTCCTGCTGAACATCATCAGGTCAGGTCAGCGCTGCAGATCGATCAGCGGTGAGTTGCCGAACATGTTCTTGTATTCTCGGCTGAACTGGGCCGGGCTTTGATAGCCCACCTCGAATGCAACACGCGCCACATTGGTGCTGCCAGCCACAAGCAACTTTCTAGCTTCGAGAAGGCGCATTTGACGCTGAAAGGCGAGCGGGCTGTATCCGGTAACAGCCTTGAAGTGCCTATGAAATGAAGTCACGCTCATGCCTGCGCTTGCTGCCAATTCCTGGATGATCACTGGTTCGTCGTTATGGGCGCCTAGCCAGTCTGCGGCCGCCTTGATTTGCCGAACACGATCGTTCCGCTCCACGATCTGACGTAGCGTACCGCCCATCGCGCTTTGCAGGAGACGATAATAGAGTTCGCTTTCGTAGAGTGGCGCGAGCACCCCTATGTCGTCAGGCGCGTTCACAAGGCCGACGAGTTGCGTGAACGCTTCGCCGACCACGCCACCCAGATCGCCCGCCGCTACCGCGCATGTCCATCGCTCCTGATGTTTAGGCATGTCGAGTACGACCCTTGTGAGCCTATCGACGTCCAGATGGAGGCTGATGCCGACATACGGAGCATCCGGCGTCGCGCCAATGAGCTGATGAGAATAGGGCAGCCCAAAGGATGACGCAGCGCAGTCGCCGGCCGACATCTCGAAACGGTTGGCGCCCATCGTCAGGACTTTTGCGCCACGCGCGACGGCATAGAACATAGGCTCAAATACCGCCGCTGTGGGGGGCGTGACACTCGTGCTCGTCCATAGCGTCAAGCGTGGAACAGGTGTTGCCTGCCCAACAAGCGCGCCACGCGGAGCAATATGGGGTGCGATATCGTCAAGCAGGCGGCGGGTCGCAATCTCGAGATCAAACATACCCATTAGTTAGTCACTTGGTAGGATCAGGCAAGAGTAAGGTAGTATCGGGAATGCCGTTTCCTTGTCGCTGACCTATCTCAAGGACGGAAGGAAATGCGAAGCGATGACGAGGCTCCGAACCAAATTGCCGACGCCAATCGTGCACTTGCGCGAGGCGGACGTGACGGGCGGCGATAGCTTTCACACAACATGACGAGCTGAGACTGAGCTGCACACTGCTCGCGCCTTGCATCATACGGACTCGCGCCACCGGCAGCGTCAAAATGGTAGAAAAGGACAAATATATGATCGATCTGAATGGAAAACGTGCGTTGGTTACGGGAGCTTCGCGAGGCATCGGAGCCGCGATCGCGCTGGCGCTGGCCGAAAGCGGCGCGGACATCGCGTTCACCTACCAGCACGCCGCCGAAAAGGCTGACGAGGTTGCTCAAGCTATACATGGTGTCGGACGTCGCGCGGTCGCCATACAGGCCGATAGCGCAGACCCGGATGCGATCACGCGCGCCGTGAGCGAGGCCGTCTCGGCGCTCGGTGGTCTTGATATTCTCGTCAATAGCGCGGCGATCGGCCATTCCGGTCTGATCGCCGACCTCGATGTGGCCGAGTATCAGAAGCTGATGGACGTCAACGTGCGAGCACCAGTGCTATTCGCGAAGGCCGCCATTCCGCATCTCTCCGCTCGGGGGCGCATAATCTCGATTGGGTCGGGGCTCGGCGAACGCGTCCCATTCCCGGGCGTAACGGCCTATGCGATGTCAAAGGCCGCGCTTACGTCCTTCACTCGCGGGTTGTCACGTGAACTCGGGCCGCAGGGCATCACCGTGAACCTCGTGCAGCCCGGATCTGTGGATACTGACGCGAACCCCGCAGACGGCCCGGCGGCAGATTTCCAACGGAGTTTGACGTCTCTGGGCCGCTTCGCCAAGCCGAGTGAAATCGCGAATGCGGTCGTGTTTCTAGCAAGTCCTGCGGCGAGTGTAATTACAGGCACCACCTTGACCGCCGACGCGGGCGCGATCGCCTGACAGCAGGCGCTCGGTAGCGGCTGGGCGAAATCGGCGTCAGGGGATCAGCACGATGCGGCCGAGGACCTTGTTGTCCTCGGCATACCGATGGGCGGCCCCTGCCTCGGCGAGCGGAAACCTTCTGTCGATTGGCACGGTGAGACTGCCTTTCGCAACGTCGGCGAGCATCATGTCGATGGTTTGGCGCACCGCTGCACGTGACAGGACGGTTCTCATGAATACGCCGATGACCGTTTGATTTCGCTGCACCGCTGGCCAAAAATCCACTGTCAGAGCCTCGCCGCCGGCATTGCCCACGGACACCAAGACTCCTTCGTCGCGGAGCGCGGCGAGGGATGTCGCTAGGGTGGAACCCACCGGATCGACGATGAGGTCAACGCCTCGGCCGCCGGTGAGGTCACGGACCACGTCCACGACCGATTCGACGTTATGGTCGATCTAAGACAGCTGGCCCCTAGAACGCTCCCCGGACGATCTCTGACACTATGACGACGATCCCACGCCGCGGATCAGCCCGTCGCGCGGCAGCTCGCCTCATGTCTTCGACGTGGAGAAGCTGTCCTTTCAACCACGGACGCGAGACAGGACGCGGGCGGCAACATTGCTACGGACAGCAAGTTTTCGGCCGTAGCGCAGCGCGGTTGCCGGCGAACTCCAGCGTAGGGCCTGCGCAATGCCGACGCCATCCTCCCCCGCTGCAAACAGGTCCTGGGTCAGGCCGACACGCAGAGAGTGGGTGGACAGGGCCTGGATCGCGTCATGCAGCTTGCCCGCCGGCAGCGTCACCAGTCCCTTGTCGTAGGCGGCCAGCGCGATACGGCGGTAGATGCCGTTGACGCCTTGCCGGGTAAGCGATGCTGTCCCGACGGAATAAGTCGTTCGCGCCAGAGCAGTTTCCGGTTCTGCCTGCTGCGCGCGCCGTCTATCGACGCCGACCCGGCGGAAAAGCGGTCCTTCCTTGATGTCGCTTGCCTCCTCCCAGGCGTGAACCCGCCGCATGGTTTCGGCCGAGAGCCACGCCCAGGCGCCTTCGCCATCCTGGTCGGTCTTCGAGAAGGGGATGAACAGCGTCGCCGAGCCATCCTCCTGCTGATCGATTTGCAGACGTTCCACCACGGTGAGTTCGCTGACCCGCAGGCCCGCATCATAGCCCAGCGAGAGCAGGGCGGCATCTCGCAACCCCTGCAAATCGCCGCCACAGGCGTCGAGCAGTGCGGCGAGGGTGAAACCCTTGGTGACATGGGTATCCAGCGCCTTGCCCAGCCGCAAGGGGGCTGCCTGGCGCTGTCGAGCGCCCCGGCGCCGGCGGACGGCCTTGAGCGCCGCGCGCACCATCGGCGCGTCGGTAGGCGCGGTATCGCCCGCCAATCCCATCATGCGGTGTACAGAGCCGAGGCTCGCGATGCGGCGCGCGAGCGTCGCGGGCTTTTTGCCCTTGGCGTCGAGCGCATTCACATAGCGCACCATATCTTCGGGATCGGCCGGCAGCGGTGTCCGATTTTCCTCGCCGCACCAGTCGCGCCAGCAATCGAGATCGGCGGCGATTGCCGCTTTGGTCGCGTCAGCCATGGCCGCCAGCGTCGTCTCGAGCCCGAGCTGGCTGATCGCTGGCAGATCGGTTGGCACGATGCCGCCGATCGTGCGCAAGAGCCGGGTATCGACGGTTTCGGCGTCCGCGTTCCGCGAGCGCGTCGGCAGGGCTGCGTCGCCGGTCTTGACGACGATGATTTCCGCATTGGAGCCGTTGGTGGGCTTTTCGGACATCGCTTGCTACGAGCCCACGCGCCGGGCGTTATGACTATGCGGCACAAGACGCGGCACCGCTGTGCCGCGTGGTTTTTCCGAGATTGTTGTCATCTGAGGAATTGCCCCTTCCCTGCCGATTTCGCGGTGATATACTTACCATAACGATCAATTATGGTAAGTGAGAAAATTGCGCGGGGAGGGGTCTTTTACTGGCGACGGTCGAGCCTGAAATTCGCGCTAAAGTCGAGCGGCGTGCTCGACGATCCTCGCTAGGATGTCGCCGAAGGGCGGTTGCCCGCGATAATAGAGCGCGCGAGTAGTTTCATATGCCCGTTGGAACAGCTCGCGGGTTTCCCGGTCTTCGAGATGAAAGGCTGAGTTTTCGGCGATGTTCCCGTTGTCGGCCGCCGGGAAACGGGCCTCCTTGTGTGCGATATATTCCGGCGAACCAATGAACGCCTGGACGTCGGGGGCCGCTAACAAGCAATAGACGTCATAATAGTGGCGCAGGAAATTCTGCGGCATGCTGCCGTCTTCGAGATGTTTGCGATACTTCGTCGAAATCGTCTGCAGCTTCTCGACGAGCGTGTATCCGGGTTCGTAGCAGGGCACGTCGACGGCGCGGTTGTCGATCAATCCCTTCAAGCCGGATGCAACAGCCCTGTCATAGGCCCATGAACTGATCAGGCAGGGCCGGTTTGGCGCCACCTGATCGAAGCCGGCTTCAAGCAAGATGCCAGTCTTCACGCCCTCCGGCAGCGGATAGGCACTGGGGTAATGAAGACGAATTCCGGCGCTGCGCATCCGGCTGTCGTCGAATGCCTGATCGCGTTCTGCGCCTTCGAAACCGGCAATCGCAAGCTTCGGCACCAGGCCATCATAGAAGGCCCGTCGCGCGTCCACATGGATCAGTTTGTTCTGGTTCTTGCCTGTCGGCAGGTCGCCGTCCGGGTGGATCAGAATGTCGAGATCTTCCGAAAAACGATGAATCAGGCCGTAGCCCTTGGACAGGGAGGTGCCGCCCTTGAGCTCGAAGGCGAAGCCCAACTGCTGCAGCCCCCATAGGCCGTGCATGATCCAATAGTCTTTCTCGACGAGACCGGGATCGATCGCCTGGTCGCGCGCAACCACCGCGAGGAGGTCGGAAAAGTCCTTGCTGTCATGCAGGAGCATGGAAGGCCGCAGCAGCTTGAGCCGGTCGCAGGACGGGCGCGAGAAGCCGTTCAGCGCGAGCCGAACCGTACTCCTTCACCGCGCGCGTGAGCCGCCCGCGGTCCATCTCCCCTGCCCTGGCAAGAGCACGGGGAAGGATTGCCGCCTTGTCCTCCGGGAGCCGGTCGATGTTATGCAGGAGATCGACAAGCAGGACTTCCTTGGAAAGCCGCCTGGGAACCGAAGACCGCATACGAAAGTCGTACGTTCGTCCATCCAGTTTGAACCGACCATGGCGCTTACGATTATAGACTACGGGCTCGTTGTGGAGTTGGGTCATGCCCACGCCAAGCCCGTTGAATGCGTTTGGAGAGACCAGCAGGAACCGATCATCGCCGAGAAATGTCTCGACCAGCTTTTCAGGCTTTGCGGGCGCGACACCGAACCGGGTCTTGCGCGGCGCCATATAGACGCCCGCCGACACCTTCTCGAGCCGCCCTTCATCGACAAGCTGACGCACATGGCGGTCGACCGCGTTCGACCAGCGCGCCAGATCCTTGCGGCGGTAAACCTGACCTGGACGCAGGTGGCGCTTGAGTTGCGCAAGGGCGGACATGCTTCCTGTTTCCATGCGTGGCAGATATGCTTCCGGCTTGGATTTTGCAACTAATCTCATTAAAAATTCATGCAAAGAACCCACGATCCGACCGCGCCTCTATCCCTCGAAGTCGGCCGTGTGTGCCCCGCACATACTGCTGCTGCCGGTTCTCGCTGGTCGCGATACTCAGGTGAAGTGCGGCTCGGACCGCACCGACAGTGCATGATCGCCGCTACCTTGCGCTAAGGGAGCGACCGGATAACATGTTGGAATGGCAAAGGTGGCAAGCTTGGTGTTGGCGACGGTGACCGCTCCTTATGGCGCGAAGCTCTCCGCACATGAACTCGCGGCATTAATCGCTGATCCTAGCAGCGCGACCAACTTCAGCGCTGCCGCTTTCTCCTTTTTCTCCGAGGTCGATCCAGCTCTGCAACGGGAGTTCGTCGAGAAAATGGGCATTGATGTTGGGAGAGTCCGAGCGGTCGCGCGGCAGTTTTCTCAACTGTCGGGCTACACGCTTGCGCTGGCCACCTGAAGTGATCGCGCTCAGCCATGTGGCCGCTGCCTGGATGGACGGAAAGCAATCGGTCCTTGCTCTCCCGGCAACCAAACCATGAGCGACAAATTCTCTGCCTTTGTCATCAAGGCGCTGGTCGATACGATCACGGGCGGCGCCGGCAACGATAACAACCCGGCGATCGGAATCTATCGGTCGGGCCCGAAGATCGAACAATTCTTCCTCGATTGCGGCCTCGACATGCGTATCGGCGCGAGCTCTCGCGTGCCCGCGACGACGGATTTCCTGCGTCAGACCGCCAATCACTATGACGGCCAGAGCGATGTCTACATCACGCGCATCATCGAGAAGGTCTGCGATCCGCGCGAATATCTTACAGAACCCGATAAGGCGACCGCAGTTCGCGAGCATCTCAACAAAGCGCTCGCCGCAGACGAGCTGGCGGTGGTCATCGTCGGCGGCAAAGCGGTACTGACCAGACGCCAGAGCTCCGGGACGATCGTCGAACCCTTCATTCAGAAAGTCCAAACACTGGACTTCGACACGGTGCAGATGGAGATAGCGCGCGCCCTCCCCAATCTCCAGGATGACCCCGAAGATGCAGTAACCGCCGCATGCTCACTCATCGAGGCTGTCTGCAGATCCATCCTCATCGAGCTCGGGCTGCCGCTGCCGCCCCGAAAGGATATCGACGGCCTTATCCGCGCCGTCCAGGAGCCGCTGAACCTGTCGCCGGGGCGCAGCGACCTGCCCGCCGCAGTGGAAGCAGACGTCCGCCAGATCCTGAGCGGCCTGACATCGGTTGCAAAAGGCATCGGTGCGCTACGAACGCATGGTGGTGACGCTCACGGGCGTGAAAAGGGCTTCCGGCGGATTGACCCGCGCATCGCGCGTCTCGCGATCAACGCCGCCAGTTCGCTGGCCCTGTTCCTGATCGAGACATGGGAGCGCCAGGAAAAGCGCGCTCTGCCGCAGCACGCACCGGGGATTTAGCCTGAGGCGCGCGCTGCCTCTGCCCGGGGCTGCCCATGCGCGCCGCGGACATAGGGTTGCCGTCGATGTTCGCTGGTGGCGATGCCTGGGTGAAGCGCGGTTCGGACCGCCTCGGTCACGGTGTAGACCGCATGACGCTGAGCGCCGCGGTTTTCATGATCGACGAAGAACCCCTGGTAGTGCCGCGTGATCAGCCCGGCCCTCACCAGCTCCGACACCGCCCGGCTGATTGCCGTCATGCCGGTTTCGCGGACACGCTCACTGACTTCCGCCTCGACCAGGCGGTCGGCCTCGGTCGGATCACCTGGCAACTCTCCCCGGCCGACGAGCGCAGTTCGGACCTTGTCGGCGGTCGCGCGGCGCTGATGATGACGCGCGCCGCTGGGTGCGATCGTCGCGGCCAGCCATTCGCGGATCGGCACAAGTGCTTCGCCTTCGCGAACGAGCGGTCCCGCCTGCCCGTTGGCCCGCGCAACCCGCGCGATCAGGTCAAGCACCATAAAGGTATAGCGCGGCCGCGCCGAGTGCTCGGCGATAATGCGTACGATGTCGGGCATGCCCGTCGTCCGCTGGGGCGTCGCCGCCGCGAAGAGGTCCTGCTGGATCATGGAACGAATCAAGCACAAAGCTGGACTCTTGTGAATCCCCCAAATGCTCATGGAGACGGCAGACGGCACTTTTGCCATCCGTGTCACTTCACCCCTCCCCGTCATTTTTCTCGTCTTCACACCATGCTAGACCCGCCCCATGAGCAAAGATGAATCAGACCCCGATCTTATCGGGGAGGATCCCCGATTGGATGGCCTAAAGGATCGCCTCGCGGCGGCTCATACCGCCGAAGAGGAACGAACCCACCCTGCCCTACAGGTGCCGATGCCAGCTACAGCCTCGGTAATCGCGTGCTGGCCGAACTCCTTGGCGGCGTTGCCGGCGGTGCCCTGCTCGGCTGGATCAACGACAGGTTTGCAGGCACCGGTCCCCGGGGCCTGCTCATCGTAATTGCCCTCGGTATCGTCGCGGCCTTGGTCAACATCATCCGCATATCGAACCGCAAACCTGACGGATCGTGATGTTTGCCACCTACGTCACTTTACCTGGCGAGAGGTAAAGTGACACAGTTGGCACTAAAGCAAAGGCGGTGGCGTGCCGTAGTTCGCGAACGGGTTCGATCATTGTGAACCGCTGCCGTCATGCGGCTTCACGGCTGGGGATAGTTCGTTCGGACGTATTCATTCGCGGCTTCGACCGTGGCGAAGGTGCCTACCGTCACCATGTTTTCGTCGGGCCGCTGCGACATCTTTAGAAGCAGAATTTGCCCATTCTGAGGGCTCAAAACTGGCCGTTCGCGGACGCGCAGCCAATCAGCCTGTTTGGCCTCGGCCAGCGCGCAAGCCGCGTCGTAGTCATCGGCCACGCCAAGATGCGTAGACCGATCCCAGGCCCCACCGTTCAAGCATCGAACAGCAATACGGCCGTCGGCCATCGTCACCCCGAAAGGGCGATCCCACCATGCATCTAATTGGGCCTTGCTGCGCCGTTCGTTCGGCGTGGAGTCGAATAACTTCGGCAGCTTGGGGTCGAGCGGAATTCGGTTTGCCATACGTGCCCCTTACAGCATGGGAGCAGCACTAATAAAGCGCTGCGGAACACTCGATCAGCCGGCGCCGGTCTATGGCGAACGGCACCACAACGACAAATCGAAGACTTCGGAGAAGGCCTTGTAGGCACTGGCCTCCGTATGGAATGCGACTCCGGTCACATTGATGGTATAGTTTTCGGACAGCTCACAGAGATGGAACATCGACAGTTGGATTGCCGGAGACCAGCATGGCGGATTTCAGTCTCAAATATTACAAGCAGCGCGCCACGGGTGAATATCGTGCGGCCGCGCGGTCGACTTGTAGCGAGCGCATTCTCGCGCACCGGCAGATGGCGCGCCGTTTTGCCGAAAAGGCCCGAAAGGTCCGCCAGGCAGGCTAACGCATTCGCCTATCGTGTCATGAGCCGGTCTGCTGACCGCAGGGCCGACATTTTCATGCAGCACTGGTACGCCGATGGCGCAGGCCTATTCAGGCAGCTATACAGGGCCCGACTTCCACTGTGATGAAGGATCATCCGAATGAACAATAGTGAGCTTGCTGAAACCCTTGCCAGCCAGACCGGCACAACCAAAGCGGACGCCCGCAAGGCGGTCGACCTCGTCTTCGCGGCAATCGCGGATGCGGCCGCCAAGGGAGAGGAAGTGAGCCTCAACGGGTTTGGGAAGTTCAAAGTCAAGGACGTGCCCGCGCGCGACGGCCGTAACCCGGCCACCCGCGAAACCATCAAGATTCCGGCGTCCAGGAAGCTCACCTTCACTGTGGCGAAAGCCGTCAAAGACAAGCTCAACGGCTAGTCGAGGTTGACGCCTCGAGCCCCTGAGGACCGAGGCGTCGCCCCCTACCCTGCCTTGATGGTCGGCCCGGCACCAAATGAGCGATAACGACGAACTGACTGCGCTCATTCGCGATACATTCTCCCGCATCTGGCCAAGCGGCGATCCCGACATCGCGAACTATCTGACGCCAATGGTGGCGAGGTTCGCGCAGTCGGATTGCCGCGACAGCCATTTCCTCGACGAGTTCGGGAGCGGCGATCTCGGCAAGGTGGCGAGCCGGATCTGGGAAGCGATGCTCTATGGACGCTTTCAGGACCTCGGCTGGAACATGGCCAGCGAGGACAAGGGCCCCGACTTCATGGTCGATGGCCGGATCTATATCGAGGCGGTAGCCGCACCGACCAGATGCTCCTGCGCTGGACGTCCGTCATCAAAGCCAAGCGTGATGGCTATCTCAAATGCCAGGAACGGGAGGCGGTCGATCCGAACCTCCCGTTCGTGATCGCCGTGAACGCCTGCCGGCTGGGAGGCGATACCCACGGCATTGGGGGCGCCCCGCTCGCGGCCATGGCTGTGCTCCCCTTCGGCAGCCCGCAGGCCCATGTCGACGTGCATACAGGTCAGCCGCTCGGTGGCTGGCACCTCTCATGGCAAGACACCGTGCTCAAGGCCAACGGGGAAGAGATTCCCACCGACAGCTTCCTCCAGGAGGACTATCGCTGCGTCAGCGCGATCGTCGGCTGCTCGGGCTTCTACGTCTTTCCCGATGACCGCGACAAATTCTGTGGCCAACCGCCATATTATGTCATTCACAATCCACTCACCACCAGTCCCCTCCCCCAGCCTTGGCTCCCCGGTGCGATTGAATACGCCGTCACTGCCCATGAAGCGCACCGCCTTCAATTGGACCAACTGCCGGCCTAGCTGCGCCCTGTTCACGACCGAGATGGGTTGGTTACGAAAGCGCCGCTTCCAGCGCTGCCAGACCCGCCTGATGCCTCTTGGGCTGCGCGTCTCTGAACCGATGGATGTTCATCAATTTGAACTGCGGCGCTGGAAGCTCACGGATCGCGGGCAACGGGAAGCTTTCCCACTCCGGATCCCCAGCCTCGAAGCTTGTGAGAAACCGTCGATCAGCGGCGTCCAGCGAGGCGTGAAGCGTCTGCACAAGGCGCTTGAGCGTTTCGACATGATCCTCGTAGGTGAATGGCTCGAAGGGCATTCCTTCGAACTGAGCCTTGAATGTGGCGCTTTGGTCCTTTCGGCTCGGGCTGATCAGCTCAGCGACCGGGCGCCCGTGGCTTACGAGAGCTGCGACGACGCCATGACGAACCTCGTCAACGAGCCCTTCCCCGTCCAGCAGGCGCTTCACATCGAACAGATCGCGCGGGTGCTGCCGGTCGAGCGCGGCACAAATCTTCCCACCGAAAAGCTCGCCGTGCGAGAGGCATCGCGCCTCGACGAATGCCTCAAACCTCTCCTGCACCTGGTCCGAACATGGCAAGTCGCGGAGGGGAAGGAGATGGCCGCGCAGGGTGGGATTGACCTCCACCTTGATCTGGGTCTTGCCGCGCTGGCAGTTGAGCTTGACCTCCATCCCTTCCTGGCCCTGGCGTGTCTGGGTCACGCGGGTCGGTGGCAGGCGGCGTTCGATGTCCGCCTTGATCCGGGCGAGAGCCTCACTGATCGCGCGCAAGGATTGGGTCCGGTCGTGGATCGGTAGGTAGGTCAGATCGATGTCGACCGAGAGGCGCGGAAGATCCCATTCGAACAGGTTGATGGCGGTGCCGCCCTTCAGCGCGAAGACGGGATCGGCCATGACCAGCGGCAGGACATCCAGCAGGAGCCGGACCTGATCGCGATATTGGTCAGTTGCCACCCGAGACGAGCTCCTTGGGCAGGAGCAGCCGGTATTTCGGGACATAGCGCCCCATTTTCACAAGGCTGCGATCACCCGAACCGAGGTCTATCTGCTCCACCTTCAGATGGCGCATGACGGCGAGATCCGCTCGCTCCGCAAGATAGAGGAACAGCCGCCGGACCTTCACCGACGTGCACGCCTCGAGCAGCGATTGCATGAGCTTGGGACGGAGCGACGTCATGCCTTCGACGATCTGGCCGGCCTCGACGAGATCGAATTCCTTGGGTGCAAGGTGCAGCAGCTCCAGGATGGCCCGTTCGGGCGTCGCCGTGGTCAATGGATAGCCTTCCGGGCTTCGCTGCTCGGTGAGGCCGAGGTCATTCGGCAGCAGCTTGCTTTGCATGTGCCGAACCTCTTCCCCCCAATGCGTCTGGAACCAGGCCGGCAGGACGATATGCAGCGGAGAGAAGAGATAGGCCTTGCTCTCTCCGAAGCGCAGATAGTGGCTGTTGCCCGTCATCTCGAGGGCCGTCAGGGCTCCCACATGGACCGGGAGCTTGAGTTGCGATTGAACGCTGTATAGCGCGCCCTGCCAGGTCACGGTTTCCATGGGGCGCTTGAAAGCACCGCGGCCAAGCGAGACCAGCCACTGTGAGGCGGTATAGTTCTGCAGATCCTGCGCCGTCAGCCCGAGCGCCTTGAGATGCGGGCTGGTCGCCACGGTGTGCGGCTCCCAAGCGTCGAGCAACGACTTCAATTTATCGGTTCGAGCTACCTTCATGGCATATCTTTGGCATAAATTCCAAGGTTCCTCAATCCCTCGGAATTTCAGTCCGAATATGCCAGGGATATATGCCAGGCAGATTTTTCAATGCTGGGCTCCATGGCTTAGATGAACGCCGGCGCTATCCAAAAAATGGGAGCCGAGGACTCCTATCCAGTCTATGCCTCTGGCATTGCCCTGCGCATAAATGCATCGAATAGCGGAACGGTGAACGCGGTTTGCCCGTATCCCGGCGTGTAGATCATCCCTTTTGCCACGAGTGAGGCCCGCACAGGTCCGAAAGACGACGCTTTGCGCTGCAAATGGTCCGCGATCGCGGTCGAACTGTAGGGTCCTGGACCAAGGTCTGCCATAGCCCTCAAATAGCGCTTCTCGGAGGGCGTAAGGCGATCAAATCGGACACGAAAGAAGCTGTCATCCAGCGCCGATATTGCTGCGGGATGTGCGACGGCGACATCGTTTGCCGTAATGGGGCACTGCGTAGCCGCGTCCCAGCTTTGCTTACCCCACTCCTGCAAAAAATAGGGGTAGTTCTCGGTTACTTCCAAGATGCGGTCTACGGCATCTTGGGTAATGCTACATTCCTCCATTTCGATCGGATGGACGAGGGCGGCCGTCGCAGCTGTCCCATCGAGCGGCCCGATGCTAGCGAACAAAAAGAGACGTTCGGCGTAAGATTTGGCTTTGCCCATCGATCGTGTCCCCCGGAGTGGTGTAGGTTCTGGGGGTAGCGAAACTGACCGGACGCGCGCTCACCAATAACGCGCTGTAGCGGCCGGTCAGTTTCGCGGGTGGCCATCGGCGAACTTCGGATAAGCTT
>Ga0209147_100276_pt1 | contig 45046 bp, 51 predicted proteins | sample AraplaCol_mLB_r2_FD_184278 | JGI IMG/M metagenome (GOLD analysis project Ga0209147, IMG submission 184278) | Arabidopsis root microbial communities from North Carolina, USA - plate scrape CL_Col_mLB_r2 (SPAdes) (version 2) | ecosystem: Host-associated > Plants > Roots > Endosphere | place: USA... | reverse complement strand
CCGCTAGGGTCCGAAGACCCTCGCTCGACTTGCATGTATTAGGCACGCCGCCAGCGTTCGTCCTGAGCCAGGATCAAACTCTCCAATAAAGTTTGTTACTGGTTCAAAGCTGGCAAATCATTTAATAATAGACTCATCAACGCTTTCGCTGTTCAGTTTTCAAAGAGCATTTTCACAACAACCTCTTAATAATATCACCCGCACGACGTGCTGTCAACAACTTTTTTCATGGTCGTTTATTCAGCAATTCGCAACTTCACTCAGCCGTCCAGTAAAAATCAGAACTGTTTTGGCGAGCAATAAATAATATATCACGCAAGTAAGTTCAATGCAAGTAAAAATTTTAAAGCCGCTTGAAATAAAATCAAGCGGCTTTGCATAATCAAGTTTCATCTTTCATTAGTCACGAGAACGCATATGCGGGAAGAGCAGTACATCACGAATGGATGGTGAGTTCGTCAACAGCATGACCAGTCGGTCAATACCGATCCCCAGACCACCAGTAGGCGGCATGCCGTACTCCAGCGCTTCAATGAAGTCCTCATCCATATCGTGCGCTTCATCATTGCCCGCTTCTTTTTCAAGCAATTGCGCTTCAAAACGCTCGCGTTGATCAATCGGGTCATTCAACTCTGTAAATGCATTCGCATGTTCTCGGGCTACGATGAACAACTCAAAACGATCCGTAAAGCGCGGATCTTGCTCGTTTTTCTTAGCCAATGGCGAAATAGCTACTGGATGACCATAGACGAAAGTTGGCTGAATCAATGTATGCTCCAGTTTTTGCTCAAAGAATTCGTTCACGACATGACCAAACGTGTGGTGAGGTTCCACGGTTACTCCGTGCTCCTTCGCCAACGCGCGAGCCTCGTCGTCACTCATCTCCTGCCAGAAATCTACACCCAGATTTTCCTTGATCAGATCAACCATGTGGACGCGACGCCATTGCGGAGTCAGGTCGATGGCATGTCCCTGATATTCGATTTTCATTGTACCCAACACTTCTTGGGCAACATGAGCAATCATTTCTTCCGTCAGCTTCATGATGTCCTGGAAATCTGCATACGCTTCGTACAGCTCAATCATGGTGAACTCGGGATTATGCCGTGTGGAGATACCTTCGTTACGATACACCCGCCCAATCTCATACACCTTTTCCAAGCCGCCCACAATCAGGCGTTTCAGATGCAGCTCGATGGCAATACGCATATACAACTGCATGTCCAACGCATTGTGGTGCGTGATAAACGGACGAGCAGACGCCCCGCCAGCGATGGCATGAAGGGTAGGCGTTTCGACTTCCAGGTAACCAAGGTTGTCCAGATAACGACGCATCGAGGTAAGAATCCGACTACGCGTCATAAAGGTATCGCGCACTTCCGGATTGACGATTAGATCGACGTACCGCTTGCGGTAACGGGTCTCGATATCTTTTAAACCGTGGTATTTCTCTGGCAGCGGACGCAGCGATTTAGTGAGATAAGTCAATTCCTTGGCCTTGACACTCAACTCGCCGGTCTTGGTCTTGAAGATCACCCCGGATACGCCTATCAAATCGCCAATATCACTGAGGTCGAAAACTTTTGCAGCTTCCTCCCCGACTGTATCCTGACGCACGTAGATCTGTATCTGTCCAGAGCGGTCAAGCAACTGAGCAAAACTTGCTTTTCCCATTTTGCGCTTCGCCATCAAGCGTCCTGCAATCGTGACGACTGGTTCTTCTGCTTCCAGCTCTTCTTTGGATTTATCGCTATAAGCCTTTACAATGTCCTCGGCATGATGGGTTTGCGTGAACTTTTTGCCAAACGGGTCAAATCCCCATTCGCGCAGTTGATTCATTTTGTCGTGACGCACTTGAAGCAGCTCGTGAAGCCCTTCCTGTTGCTCTAATTCACTTTGCTGCACGTCTTGCTCGTTTGCCATATCCTTTCACTCCTCTTAATAAATGCCTGAATTAGTAAATTTGGGCAGGCGGGTTAAATAGCGATACGGCGTACCTTTACGAAAAAGGTACGCCATGGAAGTCCTGCTTACAGGGAGATATCGAGAATTTCGTACTGGATCACACCAGCAGGGACATGCACATCGACTACCGATCCCTTTGCCTTGCCCAAAAGCGCTTGCCCTACTGGAGACTCGTTGGAGATCTTGTTGTTCATCGGATCGGATTCAGCAGACCCGACGATCGTATAATCCACGATATCGCCAAATTCCAGGTCTTTCAGTCTGACCTTGGAGCCTACGCTGACTACACCGGTATCTACATCTGCATTGGTGATGATACGTGCGTTGCGCAGCATTTTCTCCAATGTCAGAATACGACCCTCGATAAAAGCCTGTTCGTTTTTCGCTTCCTCGTATTCAGAGTTCTCACTGATATCGCCAAAGCTGATCGCTTCTTTAATCCGAGCAGCTACTTCCTTGCGTTTAACCGTTTTCAAATCTTCAAGCTCTTGTTCTAGCTTAGCTAACCCTTCTGGTGTCAAGATCACTTCTTTTTCAGACATGACTCAATTCCCCCGTTTATAAATGATTCCATTCGTGCTGGGTTAAAGTACGAATGATTATATGTAGTTGTTTTATGCATTATACAGTCGAATGCTAACTCTCGTGAGGATTCATAGGTAAAGCTGCCAGGTTGAACTGGCAGCTCGGTTCCCGATATTACGGCATATTATAGGATATGAAGGAACCCTTGTCAATGTCTGGGTCTTAGTAGAGAATTGCCTCGTCGCGGGCTGATTCTGGCGCTTCCTCTACGTCATCGGCATAGTTTTCTACCCATTCGACATATTCATTGAGGATTCGACGAAGCTCCTCTTCTGTCTCCACCGCATTGATCAAATTCTTGGTATGCGTAGATCCTTTCAAGCCCTTCAGATACCAAGCTGCGTGTTTGCGCATTTCCAACACACCTACTCGCGGCCCTTTCAAGGCAATCAGACGTTCTGCATGCAACAAGCAAATGTCCATTTTTTCCCGTACGGAAGGCTCTGCCGCCAGTTCACCCGTAGTCAAATACTGAATCGTGCGGTACAGCATCCACGGATTTCCCAGTGCTGCGCGACCGATCATAACTCCGTCACATCCAGTGGTATCAAGCATGCGCCGTGCATCTTCAGGCGTGGCGACATCCCCGTTCCCAATGACTGGAATGGAGACCGCTTCCTTGACTTTGGCGATCCAGCTCCAGTCTGAATGCCCCTTGTACATTTGCACACGTGTACGTCCATGAACGGCAACCGCTTTGCCGCCAGCTCGCTCTACAGCACGCGCATTATCCAGCACATACAGATGCTCTTCGTCCCAGCCCAGTCTCATCTTGACAGTAACAGGCTTATCGACAGCATCGACGACAGCAGACACAACCTCATAAATCTTGTCCGGGTCCAGCAGCAGACGCGCCCCGGCATCACAACTGGTAATTTTTGGTACAGGGCACCCCATATTGATGTCGATAATGTCTGCATTGGTATGTTTGTCGACATATTTCGCAGCCTGCACCAAAGTCTCTCTGTCACCGCCAAAAATTTGCAAGCTGAGCGGTTTTTCCCGTTCGTCCACGAACAACATGTCCATGGTTTTCTTGTTGCCGTGCACGATCCCTTTGTCACTCACCATCTCAGCGCAGACCAACCCGGTGCCAAATTCTTTGGCAATCAAGCGAAAAGCAGGGTTGCACACTCCTGCCATCGGCGCCAAAACCACGTTGTTTTTTAATTCGATATTACCGATCTTCATCTATGAAACCTCCTGTTTGCAAAATCACCCGCCACATGCGAGGGGTTGCCTGGAGAGGAAATCACCTATCCATCCAATCATGCATTATTTATATCACATAATTCCTCTACATCGATTTGTAAAGTACTGGCTATCTTGCGCAGCACTGGTTCCGTCGGGACTCGGGTCCCACGCTCCAGCGATCCGACAAAGGAAAGTGACACTCCCAGCTTTTCCGCAAGCCCTTGCTGCGTATACCCTTTTAATTTTCGGAAGGACCGGATTCGGTTTCCCAGTCGATTGTTCCCCACTTTCGTACCCCCTTCTGATCCTCCGACAAACATGAAAGATAGTGAGAAATCGTCTGATTGTATATCGGCAAAGCTTCGCCATGCCAAACGTCACGCAATGGTACCAGAACAAAAGCCCGTTTTGTCAGTTCGGGGTGAGGGATGCGCAAATGCTCCAGTGAAATGCTGCCTTCCCCGTATAATAAAAGGTCAATATCAATCGTACGCGGCCCCCAGCGGATTGTGCGTACCCGGCCCAGTTCCTGCTCGGTGGAAAGCGCGGCAGAAAGCAATTGTTCGGCAGAAAGCTCTGTTTGTACAGCGATGACCATATTCAGAAATGCGTCTTGATCTACATACCCAACCGGATCGGTCTCGTATACATCCGAAATCTGCAAAACGCGAATCCCCGGGTGTGCATCCAACCGGACAATCGCCTGTTGCAGATGGTCCGCACGATCACCGAGGTTGGACCCAAGCGCTAGGTAAGCGCGTATTGTCATGAGCCAAAATCCTCTCTTTTGCGCGTCATCTCGATAGCTACAGAATCATAATGCCCGTTAATCGGCGGATTCGGCTTCGTCACCTTTACCTTCACTTCCGCCAAAGGAAACTGGCGCAGAAGCTTCTCTGCAATGTTCGCCGTCAATGCTTCCACCAGCTTGAAGCGTTGACCCTCTACGATCTGTTGCACACTGGAAAAGATCTCCGCGTAATTGATCGTATCATTCAAATCATCGCTCGCTCCCGCTTTCGAAAGATCCACGGAAAGCTCAAGATCGACGTAAAAACGCTGCCCTAGCTCTGCCTCTGCTGCGAAAACGCCGTGGTAACCGTAGAATGACATGCCGCTGAAGTAGATTTTATCCAACGTGTACGCCTCCCTTGACCATTGCATCCATCATTGTGGTCACGCGCTTCATTTCTTTAACATCATGCACGCGAACCATGTGGCAGCCTTTTGCGACGCCCAGCGCCACTGTCGCCGCCGTTCCTTCCATCCGCTCGTCCACAGGAAGGTTCAATACATGGCCGATCATTGATTTGCGCGAGGTCGCCAACAGCACCGGAAAACCGAGTCCGACCAAATCGTCCAGCCTTCTCATCGTCTCCAGGTTTTGTTCCAGAGATTTGGCAAAGCCGATGCCAGGGTCCAGGATAATCTGGTCATGACGAACCCCTGCCTGAAGCGCAATCTGAACAGATTCGCGCAAATCTTTGACAAAATTGGCGAAGAAATGCTGATAATTCCGTTCTTCCCGATTGTGCATCAGAATGATCGGCACCTGATGTCGGGCGGCTACCTCCGCCATGTGCCTGTCGCGCTTTGCACCCCAGATGTCGTTGATGATATGCGCTCCTGCTTGAATCGCCCGATCCGCCACTTCGGCTTTATAGGTATCGATCGAGAGCGGCACCTGAAGCTCGGTAGACAGGGCGCGAATAATCGGCAGTACCCGATCCAGCTCTTCTGTCGCATCTACTGGCTCCGATCCGGGACGTGTCGATTCGCCGCCGATGTCAATTACGTCTGCTCCCGCTTCGACCATTTGGCGGGCCTGCTCAACAGCTTGTTCCAAATCAACAAAACGCCCGCCGTCCGAGAAAGAGTCCGGCGTGACATTCAAAATCCCCATCACCAGTGTACGCTCGCCCAATGGCAGCACATGCGGACCGCATACCAGTCTACGGCGTCGGTCCAACTGTTCTCGCATTGCCAAGGCTTCCCGTATCTCCTCCGCTGCCGCATACATCCTTTGCTCATCGCTGGACATACGTTGCAGCGCCAGCTCCAACTGAGAACGCGTAGCCAAAAGCAATGCCTCCAGCTCATCGCTGGGTTGACCTGAAAAAATGGCTTCTCCTCCGCATGCTTGCATGGCTTGACGCAAAAAATGAGCCTCTTCCCATGTGAGGCCCTCCAAATGAATCAGCATATTCTCACCATACTGAGCCAACTGCTCCGCTAGTGGAGAAACAATTCCTCGTTTGGACAGCTCTGATACACGTTCCCTGTGCTGGGCCTGGATCAGGAATGGATTGTACTTCATCTTTCTAACTACTCCCTTTACCGTCTTGGCATGTTGATTAGAAGCATAACATAAGTCAGCCATTGCCCGCTACAGACTCACGATAGGCGCGGTGCAGTTTGCCCGTATGCTCCCCAAAACATACCGGAACTTTTTGCCCGTCTATTTCGCTGACAGGAACGATCTCCTGCACAGAATTCGTTACAAAAATTTCCTCCGCCTGCTTCAGCTCGTCCAGGCGGTATTTGCCTTGCTCCACAGGTAAACTGAGCCTTTGTGCCAGGTCTATCACATGCTGTCTGGTCACTCCGCCTAAAATTCCCGTACCGAGGGAAGGAGTATAGAGAACATGATCTTTTACCCAAAAGAGATTGCTGACAATCCCTTCTGCTACATACCCATCCGCGGTCAAAAACAAGCCTTCCACATCAGTACGCGGTCCCAGCTCCTGTCGGGCCAAGGCATTATTCAAATAGTTATGAGATTTGAATCGTTGATGTCCTTCTGCCGTCTGTCGAGCGAGCGCAAGGGTCTGCAGTTTTTTGGGGACCGGGGGAACGGCTAGGGCTGCGACTGGCTTAGCGAAAATAAACAAGGAAGGTCGTTCGTAGCCCTCTGCTACCAGACCAACCCCTTCGACCCCCGCCGTCACGCTCAATCGTACATAGGCATCAGTCAACCCGTTGGCATCTACGGTCTGCAGAATCGCATGTGCCAGCTCCTTTGAGGTCCAAGGAGCCGAAATTCGCAACGCCAAAAGCCCGGAATGAAGCCGGGCGTAGTGATTCTCCCACAAAAACAGTTGGCGGTCGTACACTCGCATCGTCTCAAACAAGCCAATGCCGTATAAAAAACCGTGGTCCATTACGGAAACCACGGCTTCTTGAGCAGGGCAGATAGATCCGTTTACATAGACATGCATGTTCGTTCGCTCCCGATATGATCAATACCTGTATCATATCATAATTCTACGGGGTTAGCGCTGTCTCCTTCGCGCGTTTGCGGTGGATGAAGCAGCTCAAAAAAGGCATCTCCTTTTTAGTTGACACGTTTTGCTGTTTCCTCCCCATTTTTCACCACATCAGCGTCCTCATCTTTGGTCAAATCGCGGGCTGCTGATTTAAACTCCGTCAGGGTGCGGCCAAACGCACGTCCGATCTCCGGCAGCTTGCTGGGTCCAAAAATGACCAGCGCGATCACCAGGATTAAAATGAGCCCAGGAATTCCGATACTCGACAACATCTTTTGCTACACTCCCTCTCCTAGAACCCGTTAATTGCGATAACGCTAGAGGCAAAGCTACTTGATTGCCGCCCTTCGGCCAGTAACTGGTCGGCTTATCGTAGGAGGTCAAATTTTCCCCTGGTGCTGAACAGCCAGGAACAAGGTTCTCTCATTCGGCGTGAACCAAGGACCTGTCATTTCCGAACCGACACCTTTATTCTCTCCCGTTGTCGGAATGAAAAATACGCTATTGTTTCCAAAAGTTGATAGATCCTCTTTTTGGTCGACGAAGAGGAGATGTCTGTCACGACCCACAGATTGCCGGCGCTGTCAAAAGCCAGGTTATCCGGCGCCGAGAAGCCGCTTTGCGGACCTCCTGTCGCAATTCCGTATAAAGAAAGTGTAAATAATGGATCATTACTTCTGATAGTCCGGACGCTGCCCGCGAGACGATTCATACCAAGGGTTTACATGCACCAACACCTCTTCAACATCTTCCCTTCTGTTCTTGATTGAATCTCTGATCAGCCGGCTGATATCATGGCCCTCTTTTATCGTTAATTCGTTTGAAATACTTACTCTCACATCCACGATCACATAATGGCCATGTTCCCTCGCCCGAATGCGATCGATTCGCTTCACTTCAGGGATCGACTGAACAATGTCTTCCAATTTCCTAATTTCTGCAACGGGCAAACTTTGTTCCATTAAAACGCCGATTGATTCTTTGCCCATTTCGTATGCTAGTTTCATAACCAAGTAAGAAACAATGATTCCGGCGATAGGATCACCATATTGTGTGAAAGGCAGGCCAAAACGATCGCCGATCAGCGCGACACCAATCCCGATTACAGCTGCAATCGATGCGTATACATCTGCAAGATGGTCATTTGCTGTTGCCAGTAAGCTTTTGCTGTTTTGCTCTTTGCCCAAACGCATGCAATAGACGTATAAGCCTTGTTTCCAAGCGTAGGAGACGCAGGCTGCCACCAACGCTATGATACTGGCTCCCGAGGCGGGTTCGAGCAAGGCTTGAACAGATTTAAAAACCATAAAAAGAGCTGCCAAGGCTAAAATGACAGCAACGATCCCGGAAGCAACCACCTCCGCCTTGCCATGACCATATGGGTGATCCTCGTCAGCCGGTTTTTTCGATACCATGGATGATGTCAGCGCTGCGAACGTCGCGATTACATCACCTGCGTTATGAATCCCATCAGCAACCAGTACCTGGCTGTTGAAGAATATCCCGACAAGAATCTTTATGGCCGTCAACAATAAATTGCTAATCAGACTAATCCATAAGGCAATCAATGAAGATCGATTGGTCATCTCAAATGTCCCCCACATTTACCCATGCCTGTAGTATGTACGAAACGATATGGTTTTCATCACGCATAAACCTTTGTTCCGATTACGTTTATTGGAAGGAAATAGGCTAGCCTCATTTGCATACGGTAGGCGTCAACCTTCTCCATCGCATCGGTACACACATAAACATAGATCGTGCTGAGATAAAGAGAGGCACATCGTTGCAATTCCAATGACTTATCATTGAACCGCAAAGGAGTGCTTCATGATGAAAAAGAAGCATAGTCACTCATTGCGCTTTGTAAACATTGTCGAAAATCCGGGACATATACACGATTACGACACAAATACGGCAGTGAGCGATCACCACCGACATTGAATTCGGGGAAGAACGTCTCCTCCAGAAGGAAGGGGAAATCAACATGTGCATTATTACAAAGGTGTAACTTCGTTTAATGATGGACATGTGCATCACTACAGCGGCTGGACTGGTCCTCCTATTCCTTTGGAAGACGGAAATCACTACCATGAATTTTCTAGGCAAACCACTTTTGACGACGGACACAGTCATTACTATCGGGGTTTCACCAGTGAGGGGTTTATGTAAAATCGAAGATTCATTCAACCAGGCTACTGAGATTTCTATCAGTAGCCTGGTAATCAATCAGCGATCTTTTCTGTTATCTCTTCCCGGGTGTTTCGTAACATCACAACGCAATAAGTACGATGGATACGAGGATGGTGCTATTTGGAGAATACTAGTCACCTAAAAGTGTTGGTCATGACAAATGAGTATCAACCCAAAATCATCGGAGGACTTGGGATCGTCGCCACCCAACTGGCCCGAGCGCTGAGCAGAATTGGTGTGGATGTAACCGTTCTTTGCTCGGGATATTCCGATCGATTGACCCTATCATCCCCGCATGAAAATTTGCGTATTTTCCGATTTCCTAAGGATGCAAGATACTTTACCCATAACAAACAAGCGTACAAGTCTGATCCTGTGTTGCAGGCTGCAATCAGAAAGGGGTTAACCAAACCAGATCTCATTCATGTGCATAGTGCGGAATTTGCGGATACAGCCAAGTCAGCCGCAGACCGTTTCCATGTCCCGATCGTCTATTCATGCCACTCTATGACCGCTCTAGGGATCTCTTCGCCCGCAGGAAAAAACCAAACAAAGCTCATTCGCTTCGCAAATCAAATTATTGTTCCGAGCAAGTGGCAAATCCATGCAACCAAGAGACGCTACCCCAAGGCCAACCTTAAAAAATTTACAGTCATCCCTAACGGCGTCATGCAAAGATCAAATCAATCAATAGGAGCCCCCAATCAGTTGCTTTATGTAGGCAGGCTGATTCCGTCGAAAGGGATCGAATCCTTAATTCGAGCCATCGGCCTTTTATCGCGAAATCACAAACAAGTTCGTCTCACGGTTGTAGGCAGTGGAACTACCAACTATCAACGAAAACTGCGAGCTCTCACAAAACGAGTCGGCGTCGGTAAGCGAATCCGTTGGATCAAAAAAGCCCCGTATGATGCGGTGCAACGAATGTACGCCTCTTACGGGGCAGTTATTGTTCCAAGCAAAAATGAATCGTTCTGCTTGGTCGCATTGGAAGCCATGGCAAATGGCGTACCACTGATCTCAACTTTGTCAGGAGGGTTAAAGGAATTCGTAAACGATAAAAACGCTCAGATCATTCCTGCTGTAAACAGCATCAATATTGCCCAAGCGATTAAAGCCTTTTGGAACAACCCTTCGCAATCGAAAAACAAACTAATCCATGCTCATTCAACAGCAACACGATATAGCTGGCCTGCCATTGCCCATCAATATCGATCATTTTTTACAAACCTAGTTGAGGTGGAACAACCATGAGCAACCCATCTATTTTGGCGTTAGTAAATCAGTTCGGGGTTAAAGTACGCACACAAAAGAAAATTCGTGGAGGAATTTATCGAATTGCAACCCCCAGCGGCCATTCGTTCAGTTTGAAGCGGATGCCGAAGCACGCTGCAAAATTGAAATGGATCGACCGAGCGCTTTTGCACGTCCAAAGAAGCGGATTGCTAGTGGCATGGCGCAATCCACAGAAGCCAGAAGGGCGGAGAACTTATGGCGTTTCAAAAAAGGGAGAGATGTTTGTCCTTACTCCCTGGATTTCAGGCAAGCAACCCTCGCCGCGCTCTTTAGTCGATATGCAAGCTTGCGGCATGACATTGGCACGCTTGCATGAAGCTGGCCATGAATTACTCAAAAGGGATTTTGCCAACAACCAGATAGGGAAATGGTACCCTACTTTGCAAAACAGGCGACGCTATATACAGAAAAAGATAGGAATCGCGAATCAAAACGGCTTTCGTCAGCCCCTGAACCTTTTTCTCAAGAAGCACGGACCGGAAATCATTCGTTATGCAAAACAAGCAGACGATCTGCTAAAGCGCAGCGGATATCAGAACTGCCGATGCTCTCCTCGTACCCATGGTGTATTGTGTCATGGGGATGGAGGTCCAAGCAATTTTATCCTTCATGATGAAGGAACGTACCTGATCGACTTTGAAACCTTGCAGGTCAACCTTCGAGCCTATGATTTGTATCGAATCATTTATAATTCCTGCAAAGATTATAAATGGGATTTTTCAATCGCGAAATCAATACTAGACGGTTACCGTCAGATTGCAACTCTGAACAAAACTGACTATAAACTGATGAGTGTCTGGTTACGCTTTCCCTTAAGCTCCTATTTAGTGCTTTCTCCCTTCAAACGAATCCCATTTACGACAAAAAGACTGCAATGGGCACTTGATTCCGAACGGAAAATCAGCGTTTTCCTGCAGGAGCTAAATGAGTATGCCAAGAAACACACACCTGATCATCCTGAAAAGATAGAGAAAGAAACATGGAGTGAGGCACTATGAAAATCGCCATCATCGCCCCCGAACAAATCCCTGTCCCTCCGATTCTGGGTGGATCCGTTGAAATTACGATACTAGCGATAGCCAAAGAATTGAGCAAACGGCACTCGGTAACGATTATTAGCAGGGCGCATGGTCGCTATCCAAGGCATTCTGTAATGAACGGCGTTCACATTTATCGTGTTCCTACCGGCAGTCCGAATAAATATTTACAGAATGTAAAAAAATTCCTGAGAGGCCGTAGATTTGATATTGTACAAATCGATAATCGGCCGAAATTCGTTCAGCAAATTAAAGCCATGTTCCCCAACTCGATCGTGTCCTTGTATCTTCACTCGCTTACCTTTGTCGGAACTCCACGTACTATAAAGGCGAGGACCCTCAGCGGATTACGAAAAGCGGACTTGATTATCACAAACAGTTCATCCCTGAAAAGTCGGCTGGCTTCTCGATTCCCGAAGGTCTCAAGTAAAATTCGTGTAGCGTGGCTCGGCGTCGACACGTCACGATTCTCCCCCATGCCAAAAACGGGTTCCTCCCGCCCCTTCACTCTCTTGTATGCAGGCAGACTGATCCCACGTAAAGGCGTTCCGGTATTGCTGAAAGCAGCTAAGCTTGTCCGCAGATTGGTACCCGAACCTCTCAAAGTGGTAATCGTAGGAGGATCACCCAAACGGAAATATACGAAAAAAATGCAATCGCTCTCGCGCAAACTTGGCGTTCGTGCCAAATTTCTCGGTACGATCCCTCATCGCCGTATCCACCATATTTTCAGAAAAGCAGACCTGTTTATTTGCCCATCGCAAAGACACGAATCGTTCGGCCTTGTCAATGTCGAGGCTATGTCTTCCGGGCTACCTGTCGTCGCATCGAGAAACGGTGGCATAAAAGAGATCGTGGAACATGGACGTTCCGGTTTTTTGATTAATGAATACAGATATCCCCAAGCCTTCGCACATGCTATCGCTACGTTGATCGTAAATAAACCGCTCTACCGTAATATGAGGCTACATGCTCGCAGAGTTGCCTTGGAAAAGTTCGGCTGGAGTGCAACCGCTGCGAAACTAGGAGAGATTTACGAATCCGAAAAAGGAATAACTCAGGTGAGCTATGAACAGGAAATGAGTACGCCATATCCTCCTGTATCTGAAGCCAAATTAGGAAGGGAATGATGAATGCGAAAAAACCGCCTGATCACCCAGACGGTCTGTTTTTGTATCGATTCTTTTCTCTTAGAGTGCGGCTTTACGCGAATACGCGGCGAGGAAATTTTTCAATAATTGCTTACCATGCTGGGTAATGATCGATTCGGGGTGAAATTGGACCCCCTCGATCGGGTAATCACGGTGGCGAACCGCCATAATTTCCCCATCCGCCGTCCGGGCGGTCACTTCCAGTTCATCTGGCAGCGAAATCTCCTCCACGAGCAATGAATGGTAACGCGCTGCCGTAAACGGCGAAGGAATGTCCTGGAATATGGTTTTGCCATCGTGAAATACATCTGAAGTTTTCCCATGCATCAGCCGCTCAGCACGTACGACTTTTCCTCCGAATACCTGCCCGATTGATTGATGTCCCAGGCAAACGCCCAGAATCGGGATTTTTCCGGCAAAATGGCGAATGGCCTCCATGCTGATCCCCGCTTCATTGGGGGTGCATGGTCCAGGGGAAATCATCAGGTACTCAGGATTCAAACGCTCGATCTCTTCCAGCGTAATCTTGTCGTTGCGATACACCTGCAGCTCTTCACCCAGTTCTCCTACATACTGGACTAGGTTGTAGGTAAAGGAATCGTAATTATCAATCATCAAAATCATCGTATACTCGTCTCCTCTCGTCTCTTCTGGCTCTGCTCGCTCCACTCAAGTGCCTTCCACAATGCCTCTGCCTTTTTCAATGATTCTGCATACTCTGCCTCTGGCACAGAGTCGATCACGATTCCCGCTCCAGCCTGTACATGCGCGACGCCGTCCTTGACTACCATGGTGCGGATTGCGATGTTCAGCTCGACATCTCCGTTGAAGCCAAACCAGCCGAAGGACCCGGTGTAGACGCCTCTCCGAACAGGCTCCAGCTCATCGATAATCTCCATCGTCCTGACCTTGGGCGCTCCCGTAATGGTACCTCCCGGAAAAGCTGCCGCTACAGCATCGAAAGCATCATGCCCGCAAGCCAGCTCTCCCTGCACATGCGATACAATGTGCATGACGTGGGAGTACTTTTCGACGACCATAAACTCGCTGACCTCTACGCTGCCATAACGGCATACGCGGCCGAGGTCGTTTCGCTCCAAATCGACCAGCATCACGTGCTCAGCACGTTCTTTTTCATTGTCGATCAGTTCACGCGCCAATGCCTCGTCCTCTGCATCGTTTTGGCCACGCGGTCGTGTCCCGGCGATCGGTCGCGTGTGCACCTCTTCACCTTTGACTTTCACCAATAATTCAGGCGAAGCGCTCACCAGCTGAAATTCAGGAAAGCTGAGATAGCCCATGTATGGAGATGGATTCAACTTGCGCAGCACGCTGTATACCTCTGGTGCGGTCACATGGATCGGTTTGCTTTGGCGTACGGAAAGATTGACCTGAAACACATCTCCCTGGGAGATATAGGCTTGGACACGTCGTACGGCTTCCTCGAACTCCGCTTTCTGCCAGGATACATCCGCAGGGGCAGATGCTTGTATCGGCAGCTTGCGCAAGCTCTCCCAATCCGTATCGTCCTCTCCCGCAGTCCATTCAGTCAGCCTATCAGCACGCTGTCTCAGAAGCTCGACAGTCTCGTAATAGGACTCCTCGGTTAGCTGATCGGATGCCAGATGGGTCAGACAGATCATTTCCCGGCGATCGTGATCAAAGGCAATCAAATCTTTCATTATCATAACATAGAGATCAGGCAGCTGTAAGTCATCTGCGGCAGACTGCGGCAGGGTTGGTTCAAAAAACCGGTTCATCTCGTAACTCATATATCCGACTGCGCCTCCGGAGAAATCCGGCAATTCAGGTATGGCAGGGGTGTGGTATTGTCGTAAAAACGAACGCAATGCTGTCAAGGGATCAGATGCCTCTACTTCAGTCTCCCGTCCATCCGGGTCAATGAGGATCGTTCTTCCCTGCCCGCTCTTTATGGTCGCCACGGGCTGGAAAGCCAAGAAGCTGTATCTGCCAGCTCGTCCACTTTCCAGAAGAACGGCATCTTGCAAAGACGGCTGCAGGGTTTGCAGCACATGCCACGGGTCCACCTGGCTGGGCCATGGAACACGCGCCGCCAGAGGGACATAGGGATAGGATCGGGAATAAGACAGACAATCAGCATAGATAGGAAAGATCATGGCTTTTCACGCTCCGCTTTCACGAGTGTTATGCCCGTAAATTATATCCTCTTCCCTTACAAAAAGAAACGGCCACATCCATGGCTTGATCAACGCCCGATGTGACCGTATACGAATACGATTAATCTTCAAACTGGTACAGTGGTGTAGAAAGATAACGCTCCCCGTTGCTGGGAATGACGACAATCACGTTTTTCCCTTTCCCGAGCTGTGCCGCTACTTTCAGTCCAGCGTGAATCGCCGCACCAGATGAAATTCCCCCGAGAATGCCCTCCTGACGAGCTACACGGCGAGAGGTCTCGAACGCATCTTCATTTTCAACAGTAATGATCTCATTGTATATGTTCGTATCGAGAATTTCAGGCACGAAGCCCGCACCAATTCCCTGGATCTTGTGTGGACCTGGCTTCCCGCCGGAAAGAACTGGCGATGCCGCTGGTTCTACGGCTACAATCTTGACGTCAGGATATTGCTCGCGCAGCACCTGACCGACACCTGTAATCGTTCCACCCGTTCCAATACCAGAAATAAACGCGTCTACGCCGCCTATCTGTGCGGCTTGTTCCAGCAGCTCCCGTCCGGTAGTCTCCCGGTGAATGGCAGGATTGGCAGGGTTGTTAAACTGTTGGGGAATGAAGTAATTATCGTTTTCACGTGCCAGTTCCTCCGCTTTGCGGATGGCGCCACCCATGCCTTCACTGCCCGGTGTCAACACCAGTTCCGCTCCGTAGGCACGCAGCAGATTGCGCCGCTCCAAACTCATCGTCTCCGGCATGACCAAAATCGCCCGATAGCCTTTGGCGGCTGCGACCATCGCCAGGCCAATCCCGGTGTTGCCGCTCGTCGGTTCAATGATCGTCGCGCCAGGCTTCAGATTTCCTTCCGCTTCTGCCGCTTCGATCATGGCGAGCGCGATGCGATCCTTTACGCTGCTTCCTGGGTTAAAAAATTCCAATTTCAGGTAAACGTTTGCGATATCTTCGGTGACGACTCGGTTTAATTTTACTAATGGTGTAAAACCGATCAGATCTGTGATGGAATTGGCCACACGCACGTGTCATTCCTCCCCTTTAATTGCCGAGTAAATTACTAGGTTTTATAGGTCTTATTATAGCAATCGCCGCCCAAATGGTCAATGCGGCTTTTGCCCATTTTCATTTGCCTCGACGCCTGCCGACTCTCGCAAACGTTCTAAAATCGCATCCAGTGATTCGACCTGAGCAAATGCGATCTCTTCTCGCAACTCGTCTTTCACCTGATCAAAGGTAAGCTTCTTTGCTTCCCTGCGCTCCACAGCCTGGTAGATGACGTATTCATCGTCCTGCTTTACGGGAGAGCTGACCGTTCCCTTTTTCAAGTCAGCCAACAGCTTTTTCGCTTCATCCGTCAGATCTGATTTTTCCAGCGTGACCCATCCCATGTCCCCGCCTCCTGCTGCGGTGGCGGAGTCGATCGAACGCTCCTTAGCCAATGTCTGAAAGTTGGCCCCTTGTTTCAGCTCGGCCAGCACTCGATCTGCCTCTTCTCGGGAGGCTACCGCGATCTGCCTGATATGCACCTGCAATGGCTGTGTAAAACGCTCAGGATTATTATTGTAAAAAGCCTGTATCTGCTCCTCTGGGACGGATACCTCTTTTGTCGCCAGTTCGCGCAGCAACAGTTGGTAGGTGATCTCCCTGGTAAGAGCTTCGACAGTGGTGCCGGCTTGCTTCTTCAAAGCCTGCTCAAATTCCGCTTCGGTCTGGCTTCCATAGCTTTCGCGGATTTGCTCCAGCTCTTTTTTCAGCCTTTCAGGATCGACCGTGACACCGAGACGTTCTGCCTCCTGAAACACCACTTCCCGGTTAATCATATCCTTTAGGACCTGCTGACCATACTTTTCCTTTAATGCAGCTACCCATTCGGCATCTGAGATCGTTTTTTTCCCTACGACTGCAGCCGTCTTCAACTTACCCGACGACTGGGACCACGACCAGCTCACCACCAATAAAAGCACTACCAGTGCGCCAACGAATGTCCATAACCCTTTGCCAATGGTCATGTCATCCTCCCCTTTGGAATGCCGCGCCTACATGCCCCTCTTGATGTCCTCCAACGCGGACTTGTCATAATAATACCGTTCATTGCAAAAATGGCAGTAAACCTCTGCTTCTCCCTGCTCGGCAATCATGCTTTCCATCTCTTCGCGGCCCATGCTGATCAAAGCTCTGGTGACTTTTTGTTCAGAGCAGGAACAGCGGAAATGAATTTCTGTCCGACTCAAAATTTTGGGTTCATCCAAAACCTTGGCCAGAATCTCTTCCGGAGACAGCCCTTCTCCGATCATGCGGGAAACCTGTGGCAATTGAGCGAGACGCTCCTCCATTTGCGCTACGATATCATCGGGTGTACCAGGCAGCAATTGCAGGATGAAACCTCCAGCAGCCAAAACGGAACGATCATCTGGATTTACCAGCACCCCCACCCCTACGGCAGATGGTGTCTGCTCGGAGACTACGAAGTAATAGGTAAAATCCTCGCCGATCTCTCCAGATACGATCGGAGAGCTACCCTGATAAGGTTCCTTTAGCCCAAGGTCTTTCGTGACATAGACGAAGCCGTCCGTTCCTACCGCCCGCTTCACATCCAGCTTGCCTTTTTCGTTCAAGTCAAAATGAACGTGGGGATTGGTCACGTAGGCGACCCCTTCTCCGTGAGCATTCGCTTCCGCGACGATTTGCCCGATCGGACCTCCCCCTTTTATTTTGACGGAGATGCTTTCATTTCCTTTTAACATCGTCCCCATCATTAAAGTCGTCGTGAGTGTGCGTCCTGCTGCTGCAGTCGCTGTATTCCACATATCGTGGCGGCGTCGCATCTCTTCGACAATCCCTGTCGTACGTGCTGCAAATGCACGGACATGTCCTTGAAAACCGGTAGCTCGTATCATATAATCGCTCATTGTGCGATCCTCCCTGTCTCATTTCAATCACTTTCTTAGCTTGATGCATTAACCAGTTTACCACATCACTCCATTTGCTACGCCCACTTCGATACTTTCTTCCCCATAAGGAAACCAGCTACTTTTCTTCCATATAAAAAGTCCCCCGTAGTTAACGAGGGACGAGCGTGTATAGTTCTGTCTTAGCTGAGGTAATCTTTTAAAACATGCGCTGCTTTTTGCGTGCGCAATCGGTCTATCGTCGTAGCCTCGATCTGGCGGATACGCTCACGGGTCAGGCCAAACATCTTGCCCACTTCTTCAAGCGTATACACCTGGTCGTCGTACAAGCCGTAGCGCATGGCGATAATCTCCTGTGCTCGCGGATTGAGCCTCCCCAAAGCAGCTTGCATCTGTACGCGCAAATCCACCTTCTCGATCCAATCGTCGAGGGAGGATTCGCCATCATCGACAATTTCCGCATAACTGAGCGCCTCTTCTTCCTGCTCTGCCAGACGTTGCGTGCTATCCAACTCATCGTCGATGGACTCCAGCTTGAGCAACAGCGCATATTCGATTGCATCCACCTTCTCCAGCGGAATGTCCAGCATATGGGAAATTTCATGACGGTCCGGCATTCGATTGAGCAGATGAACCAAACTCAGCACTTGTTTTTGGTACTGTCGAATTTGTTCATGCATATGGACGGGGATGCGAATCAGATTTCCTTTGTCATTGATCGCACGGGTAATCGCCTGGGAGATCCACCAGTGTGAGTAGTGGTAGAGACGAACTCCCCGATTGACATCAAACTTCTCGATTGCTGTAAATAAGCCAATCGTACCTTCCTGGATCAGATCAAGGAACGGCATGCCTCTGCGCAGATGACGCAGTGCGGTATTCACGACATACCGCAAATAAGCGCGGACCAGGGTCTCACGAGCTTCCAAGTCGCCTTTTTCTTGATAGCGGATCAAACATGCTAACTCTTCTTCTTTGTCCAACATGGGTGTTGCAGCGACGCTTTCCAGAAACAGCAAGGCAGATGTATCGGACCGAAGTGATTTTGGCACGACAATACCCAGCTGCGATTCAACCTCCCGCCAGCGTCGGGGGGTAGTATGGAAGGAAGACGTACTCACAGTCATATGCAACCCTCATTTCTCTGGATTGAGATACATGATGAAGGCAGGCTTGTTTACCATTTCTTTATATATCCGTATTTCGACAAAAGACGGCCGATTCCTTCCTTTTAACAGAATATTAACAGAACTCGTCGTGCCAAATTATTGGAAGTGCTACCAAAAACAACGCAAAAAAGCCATCCCCTCTAATAGGGATAGCTGGTGAAACATTGTCATATCCTGTCGTTATTGATGAGTTGAGCCAGCCCGACTACTGATAAACATGGCAAGCGACAAAATGGTTCTTCTCTACTTCTTGCCAGGTTGGTTTTTGCTGGGCGCACACTTCCTTGGCTACCGGACATCGGGTGCGGAAAACACAGCCGCTGGGAGGATTGATCGGACTTGGCACATCTCCCTCGATAATCATCCGCTCACGGCTCTTCTCTAAATCGGGGTCAGGTACAGGGATGGCCGACAACAATGCTTGGGTGTATGGATGCAGAGGCTTCTCGTAAAGCTGCTCGCTCTGTGTCATTTCCACCAGATTGCCCAGATACATGACGCCGATCCGATCACTGATGTGTTTAACCATCGCCAGGTCATGCGCGATAAACAAATAGGTGAGCTTTTGCTCTCGCTGCAGATTTTTCATCAGATTGACGACTTGCGCCTGGACCGATACGTCCAAAGCAGAAATGGGCTCATCCGCAATAATGAAGCGCGGATTGACGGCCAATGCTCTCGCAATCCCGATCCGCTGCCGCTGACCGCCACTGAATTCATGTGGAAAACGGTTGGCATGTTCCTTTTGCAAACCGACCATTTCCAACAGCTCGACGACGCGCTCAGCTCTTTCCTTTCCTTTATATAGGCCATTTAACGCCATGCCCTCGGAGATGATTTCCGAGATGTTCATCCGTGGATTTAGAGAAGCGTACGGGTCCTGAAAGATCATCTGCATATTGCGCGTGAGTTTGCTTCGCTCTTGGCCAGTCGCCTGATGGACGTTTTGCCCGTCAAAAAACACCTCACCCGACGTCGGATGATACAAGCCGATAATCGTCCGTCCTGTCGTCGACTTGCCGCAGCCGGACTCCCCCACCAGACCCAGCGTCTCCCCTTCATAGATCTCGAAAGAAACCTGGTCTGCTGCCTTGAGTGACATTCCTTTTCCCAGTTGGAAGGTTTTCGTCAGGTTTTTTACTTGTACAAGCGGTTTTTTCTGCATGGGTCACTCCCCCAGTCGTCAATCCTGCCAGTAACGTCTCGAAATCGAATGCTCATGTTTCAATTTGTAGCCAGACAATTGAACAATCTCTATAGCTCCGCGCGAGTCAGGTGAATGGATCATTTCCCCATTACCCATGTAGATCCCGACATGATGGACTCGTCCTTTTCCTTCCTCATAGGCAAAAAACAGCAAATCGCCCGGCAACAAATCTTTTTTTTCAACCTGTTTGCCCGCTGTTGCCTGATCAGAGGCATCCCGCGGAATCACAATTCCGACAGATCGGTGCATGTTATAGGCAAAACCCGAGCAGTCATAGCCGTAGGAAGACATCCCTCCCCACAAATAGGGCAAGCCCAGGAATCGCTGCCCGTGAGCTACGATCGCTTCTCCAGCATTGGCGGACTGCCTCTCGGTGATCTGCTCACCTGCCGTGACGAGCTGGACATCCTCACGCCGTAAAAAGGCTTCGCCCAAAGGAGTCGCTGCCTTCACCCAATCCGCATCCTCCTGCAACAGCGGAAGGCGAGTCAAATACGCCAGTTCAATCCCCGCTTCCCGCTTAGAATCGTATAAGGTAGCATGCGACGCCGTCACGAGTACGGCCGGCTGCCCGGCTTGGATCTCATACGTATCCGACCAGGCCGCCAACTGTACGGTCGGGACCCAGCCCGGATAGCCTCTTTCGTCCTTTTTGCAGGATTGCTCGGGAATCAGTATATGCGACCAATCTCCCTGCTCTTCCAGCACCTCTACACGCGTCCCGAACAAGACTTGCGTCTGTATGGCATTTCGATTGTAAAAATCCAGTTTGTCTTCCACAGTCAACGAGCCGAGCCAACCGCGCAAATCGACAGGCGCAGTGAGGGCAGCCTGATCCTTGTCGATTGGAGACTCCGGCTTCGTCCAAACCGTCGCTACACTGACGGCTACGATCGCTGCTTTCATCCCTGATCTCCTTCCTCCCACAGACTCACGGAGCGAATTCCCAAGCCTGGTGCTTGCGGCATGATCATCTTGCGTCCTTCATAGGTCACGCCACCTTCGACTCCATCTCGCAACAGCATCAGCGGCGCATCAAAATCATAGCGGGTAATATTTTTCTTGCTGGCGGCAAAATGGGCTGCTGCTGAGACGGACAGGCGTGACTCCACCATGCTGCCTACCATGCAGGGGATTCCGTGCTCCTCTGCCATTTGATTGATCAACTGGGCTTTGAAAATGCCTCCCGCCTTCATGAGCTTGATATTGATCATATCGGCAGCCCGGTTGCGCAATACCTCCAATGCTTGAGCCGGGGAAAAGACACTCTCATCTGCCATGATTGGGGTATCGACAGCATCTGTTACCCGTTTCAAGCCCTCCAGATCATGAGCCTTTACGGGTTGCTCAATCAGTTCGATACCCAGTCCCATGTCTTCCATCTTGCGGATCGAAACTATCGCTTCTTTGACATTCCAGCCCTGGTTTGCGTCCAGCCGAATCTTGACTTGATTGCCGACGGCTTTGCGAATCTGTTGAATGCGGACGATGTCTTCCTCGATGTCGTCCTTTCCTACTTTGATTTTGAGGATATGAAAACCATCCTTCAGATAAGCAGCCGCATCTTCTCCCATTTCTTCCGGGCTGTTGACACTTACGGTGTAATCGGTCTCCAGCTCATCCCGATAACCTCCGAGAAGCTGGTAGAGAGGCAGGTTGGCGCGTTGGGCAAGCAGGTCGTACAAGGCGATGTCTACTGCTGCTTTTGCGCTGCTGTTGCCTACCATCGACTGATGCAGGGTATGGAAAACCTGTTCATAAGCCAGCAGATTTAGACCGACAAGTTGTGGTTTGATCGTATGCAGGATCGCAGCCTCAATGCTCTCTATGCTATCCCCCGTAATGACTACGGTCGCGGATGCTTCTCCCCAACCTACCATGCCATTGTCACAGGTGATTTTTACCAATACAGAATAGAGATGGTCGACGGTACGTAATGCCGTTTTAAACGGCTTTTTCAATGGAACTGCGATGCACTTTGCTTCTATGTTTTGGATAATCATAATTTCCTCCATGTTGTCTAGTTGGCTACTTCTGTAAATGATAACATCTTTGAAAAAATTCGTAAAAAAGGAGAGCCATTCGCCAAATGGGAATGACGTCTCCCAGCCAACTTGCTTTACTTCACTACTGCTTTTCTCAAATCCGTGTAGCTAAGGGAGGAGCTTTGAATACCGCTGACCTTGTCGCTTTGCAGCAGGGACGTATTGTAGAAGAAGAGTGGTGCGATCGGCGCTTCATCCATCATCATCTTCTCAGCGTCATGCAGCATTTTGAAACGCTTGGCATCATCTGCTTCGAGATACGTCGCCTGAATCAGCTTGTCGTACTCGGCGTTTTTCCAGCCAGTGCGGTTATTCGGGCTCTCAGAGCGGAAATTGTCCAGGAAGTTGATCGGGTCACCGAAGTCAGGCAGCCAGGAAGAACGTGCGATCTGGTACTGCAACTGCTTGGTCATGTCGGTCAATACTTGGCCTTCAACCTTCTGCAGCTTGATGTCGACGCCCAGATTTTGTTTGAACATCTCCTGTACGGCGAGAGCGGTTTTCTCCGGATTCGTACCGCTGCGATACGTAAGCGTGACTTCTGGCAATGTCGTATAGCCTTTTTCTTTCATGCCTTGTTCCAATAGCTTTTTCGCTTCGGCTGGATCAAATTTGACCAACTCGCCGCCTACTTCACGGAATTCTCCAGAGGAGTTAGCATCAGGCATGCCATACGATACGAAGGCTGTTCCTGGTCTTTGTTTGCGCATCAGCACCATGTCTACCAGGGTCTGACGGTCAATCGCCATACTGAACGCCTTGCGGATATTGGCGTTGTCGAACGGCTCTTGGGTTACGTTGAAACGGTAAAACTCGGTACCTGCACCATCGCGGACATATACTTTCCCTTCACTGAAAAGCTGGTCTGCCAAGTCAGCAGGTACAGAGGTGGTTCTGTGCAGCTCTTCGTTTTGGAACATCTGATATTCCGTATTCGTGTCATCAATCATCTTCCAGACAGCGCCTGCCAATGTCACATTCGCTGCATCCCAATAGTTCTCGTTCTTCACAAACTTCAGTTCGCTGTCATGTGCCCATTCAGTCAGCTTGAACGGCCCATTGCCTACGAAAGTAGCGGCTTCGTTTGCCCAGTTCGGGTCTTTTTCTACCGTTGCCTTGTGAACGGGGAAAAACGCAGGGTTAGAGAGCATCAGCAACGTCCAGGATGCCGGCTGAGCCAGTTTGAATTCCAGCGTTTTGTCGTCTACAGCCTTGATTTGGACAGCGTCCGCAGAACCGTTCCCGCTGTTGTATGCTTCTGCGCCCTCGATGATGTAGGCCAAAGGTGCAGCAGGGGAAGCGGTTTGCGGATCAAGCATATGTTTCCAGGCGAATACAAAATCTTCTGCTTTCACAGGTTCGCCGTTGGTCCATTTATTATCACGAAGGGTAAAGGTGTACGTCTTTCCATCGTCCGAGATCTTCCATTCAGTCGCCGCCGCTGGCTGAGGTTTTTGATTCTCATCCAGTCGGGTTAACCCTTCCATCAGGTTGTTCAGGATGTTGTAGGATGGCTCGTCGAAGCCCACCGGCGGATCTAGGGAAGTCGGTTCCTTGATGTTGTTGAGCAGCAGCAGCTTGGCAGCTTGCTCGGATGGCGTAGGCGCCGGCTCATTGGAATTGGTCGCTGGCGGTTGGGCATTGTTGGCAGGCGGTTCGCCCGATGAACAGCCCACGACGAGCATGGACACAGATAGCGTGGTCGCAAACAAAAGTTTTGACCATTTTTTCACGAAAACTCCCCCTTGGATTTTTATGTGGTAATCGGATGACGCCCCACGTGGACGTCCCCTGATCCCATCGAATGGAGTGGCAATACCGCTTATGTGCCAGTGGGCGATTGCTGGGCCGACAGCAGCTTCTTGGCACGCGGGTCCTGCAGCCAACAGGAGACGACATGCTTGCTGCCGAGCTGTGTTTCCTCGGGCTGGTGGGCACGGCATACCTCCAGGGCATACTCACAGCGCGCTGCAAACGCACAGCCAGCAGGTGGTGCGAAAAGATCTGGCGGCGTACCCGGAATCGGGCTGAGCGGAATATTGCGATCAGCATCCAGGCGCGGCATGGACGAGAGCAGTCCTTGGGTATATGGATGCTGCGGATTGTAGAAAATCTCGCTCACTGGTCCTGACTCGACGACCTTGCCGGCATACATGACGTTCACCCGATCTGCAATCTTGGCGACGACACCCAGATCATGCGTGATCATGATAATCGAGACCCCGGTCTTGCGCTGGATGTTTTGAAACAGCTCGACAATCTGAGCTTGAATGGTAACGTCCAATGCGGTCGTCGGCTCATCCGCGATCAGGATCGATGGCTTGCAGACCAATGCGATCGCAATCATGATCCGCTGCCTCATCCCTCCGCTGAACTGATGCAAATACTGCTTCAACCGGCTTTCTGGGTTGGCGATGCCGACCAACTGCAGGATTTCTGTCGCCTGTCTTTTGGCTTCGCTTCTTGAGACCTTTTGATGGCGAATGATCCCTTCCATGATCTGCTCCCCGATCGAAATCGTGGGATTGAGCGAGGTCATGGCATCCTGGAAGATCATCGAGATTTGCGATCCGCGCATCTCCCGCATTTCTTTTTCCGGCAGCTGCACCAGGTCTTTTCCCTGAAACAGCATCGTGCCTCCGACAATTTTTCCGATATGCTCGGGGATCAGGCGCATGATGCTTTTGGCGGTCACGCTCTTTCCACAGCCCGACTCACCCACGATCGCGATCGTCTCGCCTTTATGCAAGGTAAAGCTGACGCCTCTCACGGCTTGAATCGTTCCCCCGTGCGTTTTGAAGGCGACTTGAAGTCCGTCTACTTCGAGTAATTTTTCCACAGTCGCTACCTCCTTGTCTTCGGATCAAATGCGTCACGCAATCCGTCGCCAAGCACGTTGAACGCAAGCATTGTCAAAGAGATGAAAAATGCCGGGAAAAAGAGACGCCACCAGTGACCTGACAATATCGTAGGCAGTGCGTCGTTGGCCATCGTGCCCCAGCTCGCCATCGGTGGCTGAATGCCCAGTCCGAGAAAGCTGAGGAAAGCTTCTGCAAAAATAGCAGTAGGGACAGACAATGTGACGTAGACGATAATGATCCCAATGGTATTGGGCAAAAGATGTTTGCGCACGATGTAGAACGGCTTGGCTCCCATGGTTTTGGCTGCGAGCACATATTCCGAATTCTTCATCTGCAGCACCTGTCCCCGTACCGTCCGCGCCATCCCGATCCAGCCCGTGGCACTCAAAGCGACGATGATCGTCAACAGCCCGGAGCCCATCACGACCATCAGCAGGATGACCACCAAAAGATAGGGCAGACCGTACAAAATATCGACGATACGCATCATGATATTGTCGACACGCCCGCCCAGATAACCAGCAATTCCTCCGTAAATGATACCGATGAAAAAGTCGATCAGTGCCGCCATCAGCCCGACAAACAGAGAGATGCGCGCTCCATACCACACCCGCGTGAATACATCCCGTCCGAAATCATCGGTGCCAAACCAGTTTTCCGCAGAAGGCGACTGGTTCTTTGTAATCACCGACTGTTTGGCGTAGTCATGCGGAGAGATGATCGGACCGGCAATGGCCATGACACCGAGCAAAATGATGATAACCAATCCTACCAAGGCCAGCTTGTTGCCGCGCAGCCGCAGCCATGCCCCTTGCCAATAAGTGAGCTGGGGTCGCACAATCGCTTCCGCACTCAGGTTTTCTTTGCGCATGGGGGTAAACAATTCGTCAGAAACGATCATCCTTCCCTCTCCTTCCCGTGGAACTTAATTCGCGGATCGATGATGCTGTACAAAACATCTACGACGAACATCATGAAGATCAACAGGGTACTGTAAAAGACAGTGGTTCCCATGATGACGGAATAGTCGCGGTTGTTGATGCCCGCCACAAAGTACTTGCCCATACCCGGAATCGCAAAAATCTTTTCGATGACAAAGCTTCCGGTCAAAATATTGGCGATCAGCGCGCCCAGGAGAGTGACAACTGGCAAAATGGCATTGCGTAGTGCGTGCTTGAACACAATCGTAGCGGGCGACAAGCCTTTGGCGCGAGCCGTCTCGATGTATTCCGCCGTCAGGACCTCCAGCATATTGGTGCGGGTCAAACGCGCGATAATCGCGATCGGGCTGAAAGCCAAAGCCAGTGCAGGCAAGACCACATGCTGCCACGTCCCCCAGGTAGCGGTGGGAAACAGCTTCCACTCTACGGCGAGGTATTTGATCAAAAGGGAGGCCAATACGAAGCTAGGAACCGAGATCCCGATCACGGCAATCACCATCGCGACGTAGTCAATCAAGCGATTATGCCGCAGCGCCGCCACTACGCCGAGCGCGATCCCGGTCACGATGGCGAAGAGGATAGCGACCAGTCCCAACTGAAAGGAGACGGGAAAACCGCGGGCGATCATTTTGTTGACCGTATCCGAGCCGCTGGCGGTTGAGGGACCCAAATCAAATTGGACCAGATTCTTCAAGTACAGCCCGTACTGAACAATCAACGGCTTATCCAGATTGTAGAAGGCATTCAGGTTGGCAGCGACTGCGTCCGGCAGACCCTTGCCTTCCTTCTCAAAAGGATTGCCGGGCGCTGCATGCATGAGGAAAAAGGTCAGCGTGATGATCAGCCACAACGTCACGATCATGGACAGAAATCGGCGTAAGATAAAAGATAACAAGGACGCTCCTCCTTCTGAGTTGTACTTTTGAAGCACTTACATATCACAAAAAAACCCAGCAAATGCAATCAATGAGAGCATTTGCTGGGTTTTACTTACGTGTATGCTTGACATACGGATAAATAAAGCAGCGTGAAGAATTATTCAGTTTGGTTGTTCTGCTTTTCTCGATAGGCAATCGCCTGCTTGTATTTCTTGTGGGCGTCTTTAAAAGCAGCAATCAAGGTTTTTTGGGACGAGCCAAAGTAACGATAGCGAATCTCGTCTCCCACTTTGTCCAAATCCAGAATCGAATGACCGACAAAAAGAGAGCGGGTAAAATCAGAAGTGAGCTGGATGGTAGAGGAACAGGAAGCTTCTACGATCTTGTGGTTGCTGGTGTCTACAACCAATCCGATAAAGAATGCACTATACTGTTGTGTAATCGGATTGTTGGACGAAGACTGGGCATCCCCGACGATGTAAACAGTATCTTTATCAAACACCAAAAGGTCACCCTCGCTTTAACCTGGCCTCGGGCTCATCCATGCGAGACGTTCGGAACGCTACTTCCTCACAATCGCAGATGACAAGGCGCTTTCCTCTATATTAGCAGAAATATCTCAATTTTGTAAACAAAGTGTTAACGTTTTACTTCCTCCACACTCACGACGGGGAAGGCATGTCCAGGCAGCATCGAGAGAAAGGGACGGTCATCCACGTAGGCGACCACGATATGCGAGGGGCCTACCATGGTTTTTGGGGCCAGTTGCAAAACCTCTCCTTGCTTGGTGGTCACAAGGATGCGCAGGCGTCCACCTTCTTGATTTCGCGCACCGGGTGCAACCCGTTCCAAGACAAGCGCCGATCCGTCAAAACGCAGATGCAACTCCCAATCCTGCCTCCAAGAACGAAAATCGATGTAGTGTCGGACGAAAGGAATTGGATCCGTCGTGACACTGTTGGCGGCAGGAATGAAAGCAGCAGCCTCCATCAGATAGCCACCGTTTTCCCGCATGCGATTTGCGAAGCGAGCCAACGCTTCTTCCTCGATCAAGTCAATGACGCCTTCGGTTTTGAGCACGGGGTCTACCGCAAAGCTGGCATGGTGATTGGCCAACTCCAGCAAGGTCTTTACCTCTGTCTTTTTCTGCATGGCCAAATCCGTGTCCACTACAAATAAACCGATCAAGAGAAAGAAGAGCAATGTTGAAATCGATAAGAGATTGATGCCCATAAGCTTCTTCCCTCCCTAAAGACTGTCAAAGATCGTAATCCATGACATTGATCGTACCTTGCCTGCTCACTGTCAAGGTTTGCGATGTGGCCGGCAAGAGTTTGGTAAACCACGGATACGGAATTTCCAAATGCAGTATAAATTCATCCTCGTGACTCCATATGGCAGGGTCCGCTGACAGGGTACGGACGATGCTAACAGCTACATCTTGCTCTGAAAGGGAGAATTGTTTCTCCTTGAGTTCTCGGGAAATGACTTTTCTCACCTGCTGTTGGACCACGGAATCACTGACACCGCCATGATTGCTAACATATTTGGCAGCAGCAGCGCTTATCTCCAATAATTCATTGTGAGTCTGGATCACCGTATGCACCTGCAACAGACCCAATGGGACCAACAGCAACACCATCACGTTGAGAATGACCGCAATCAGTTGTCCCATCAGCCGGTACCAAACCGGGTGACATGCGTAAGCAGCTTGCCAAAAAATTGTGTGCTTGCAGCCATCAGATTATCAGGTCCGGTCATTAACAGATGGACAGTCAGAGGCAGGACCAAAACCATTAATGCCAAGATGGCAATCATTTTACTCATCACTTACCACTCCGGATCAAAGTATTCGGAAGGCCGGCTACCTGCAAACAAAAACCAGACTTCCCCCTGTACGAAACGATGCATCCACTGCGAAATTCGGGAAGGCTGGATACGCAGGACAAGCGTCACCTCTTCTTGTCTCTCCTTGCGAGCCCGCTCTCCGGGGGTGCGGGGACGGCTCCCGGCAAATACGTCACCCGACACATCCCAGCCAAGATCACTCATTTTCTGTAAATAATACACAGCTAAATCAGGCTCCAAATAACCGATATCCTGCATATCGTCAAGAATATCTGCATAGATCGATCTTGCGACTGAGCGCTCCATTGCATACATGTGATAGGCTCCAACCCCGGAGAACACAAGCAGGAGAACGGCAAACGAGATCAGGAATACTTTCGCTTTTACCATCGCTTCAGGGCTACGGTTCTGTCACTGTTAGTGAAAGACGACCGTCGCCGCCCGATACACCCTTTCCTGTTGAGTCTGGCGAAGCTGATCTTCCGGTTGAGCCAACCAAAGAGCGGAGCATAGACTGCCAGCCATGATTACAATAACGAGGAAAACATGGACGTGCAGCATCAGTTGGAAGTATACGATGAGCCGTTTTGCATCCGGAATTGGATGTGCTCATTGCTGGTATCGTAGTTGAGTGAAGTAACCGAACGATTGATGCGATCTGCCGAGTCATTTGCCGCTGGGCTCAATTCGTTGCCGTAGCTGCTGACGCCAATTCCCAATACCATGACGCATGCCAGGAAGATAAAAAACATTTTAGACATATGAACACACTCCTTTGTATTGTGGGTCAAAGCGTTCACGCGTTCCCAAAATGGCTAAGGGATCGCTTGATCAATCCAGGAAACAGCGCGATCGCGCAATCCTCCGTCTCCTACAACTGAACTGTTTATCTCCGACATGCTGGATACGATAATGCCAAGCATGATCACGAGACACATCAGAATTGAAAATAGCTTTGTCATACATCGCCCCCTCCTCAGGTCAGATATTTATCCAAAATTTCGGTCAACAGCTTGTACCAAGGGAACATAGCCACCAGCAACCCGATGTAGAACGCGGGATAGACGATCACACTGTACCCGATGCCCAGTGATTTGATTTTTTTGCGATGGCGAAACATACGGCGATGATCAACCGCCCATTCCAAGCGCTGCATCGTCAAACCAAGCTGTACGTCGCTGAGCTGTTCGATCGTTCGCATTCCGGAAACAAGAATAACCGCATCATCTACACCCAGCTTCCGTTTGAACTGTTCCAAAGCCTCTACTGGATCCTTGTTCCACTCCGAGATCGTAGGGAGGTATTCCTTTAGCAGCCTCGTCGGTCGCGCAGCCTTTACCATTGCACTATAGACCGGAACCTGATTTTCGAGCAGTGTCATATAACGGTTGATGAACCGGGCAATATCAGTGCTTAATATCTCCTCCCTGCGCCCTGCCCACATTTTCAGCCCCAAGTACGGCAAGAGAAAACTCCCGACGGAAGCCAGACACATGGAAAGGACGGGAAAAGACTCTACTCGCCCCACCCACACCCATAGTAACGTCAGTACACAGACTGAGCTTCCTGAGATGACCTGCGCAAATACCCATTCCGGTTTCCCCCATCCAAACGGTCTTCCAGCACGTGAGAGTAATTTCTCCCAGTGTTCATCATCCTTGGAATGAACAGCTTTTTCCCATTTGACCCACCATGCGGAAGAAATGAACAGTTTCGGCTTCTGGGCAAGCACAAGGTATTTCCCGATTGAGAATGTCATGATAAAAACGAACAGCGAACCAAGTGCCAGCCAGATGTATAACGTTAGCAGGGGCATTAGCGAAACCTCCTTCCCCAGATGAAGGCAAGCAGAATAGACAGGAGCCAGACCGTAACCGCGATTGCCAGGATCGCCTGCCCATCAGGCGTAAAGAAGTAGAGCCGGTAGGAGTCCTGCAGCAAACTCTGGTTGTATGGAATCAGCAATATACAGATGACGATGACAATCAACAAGCTAATCCAGATCGAATGAATCTCGCTGTCTCGCTCTTCCTTTTCGTCCTGTTGGATAAACATCTCATTGGTCAATCGATTTAATGGGGCCTGAATCTCTTCCGTCTCTCCCTCCAGACCGCTCGCGATATACATCGCGAAGTCATAGGCCCACGGATGGTGAAGCCGATCGGCAAATGCCTCTACTGCTTTCACGGGGTCCCCGCCATCAGCTAAAGTATTATTTAGGAGGAGTAAATCCGGCAGTAATTCCTTGGGGCACTCTTCGATCATCTCCCGAAAGGTCAAGATGATATTTTTCCGACTGTTGTAGTAGCGAGCGAACAGGTCGACAAATTGGCAAAAGGAATTGATTTTCTTGTTCATCAAGACGGTATATCGGGCATATAGCAGCAACGTAGGCAGCAGCAAAAACAACAAAAACAGCGAGAGGGACACGATCAGATTTCCCAGCAAAATTCCTGCGGCAAAACCTGCTACGCCTCCAGTCAGTGAATATAGCAGGCAAGCTTCTGGTGTGCCTCCTACGACCTTGCACCAGCGATCGTATCCTTCATAGAGCACGCGTCCAGTCTCATTCCTTAACAACCGTTCGCGCCAGACAGCCACTGTGCGGGGAAATAACATTTTGGGAGTCGACCAGCTTCTGTATAAATACAAGCCTAGAAAGTAGAAGCCGCAGAGCAGACTAAGAAACATGGGGAGAAGCAGGAAGTATTTCATAGCTGCCTACCCAGATCAGTCAGACGTAGCTCCCTCAGTACATCCAGGTCTGCTTTGCCCACATAGCACATGTATTCCACCAGATGGGCATCCAACATTTTCCCCGTCCATTCATACTCGCCAGTCGCCATATGGCGAACGACCAAGGGGACGGAATCAACGCGGTGCAACGTATCATTCCATTGCGTCATGTGAATCTCGTCTATGAATCGATGACCGTTGTTTCGATAGGTCAGGGAGTTGACGAAATTCACTGCTCTGCTGATTCTCTCCTGCGTCAGCTCAATGCTACGACCGCCGTACTGATATACCAGGTCCGTCAAATCTTGTAGAGCCTTGTGAGGAAATCGCTCGTGCATCGCCCCGATCGTAGCGTCTGTCCCCCGGACGCCGGCGTTGATAAAGTGATAGGCTTCTATTGGTTCCCTAATTTCCCCAATCAAGATCGTGTTGGCTGTCGAGCGGTACATATCCTTGAAGCAGTGGGCCAAATCAATGCCAATCTCCTCAACGTTTTGCAATTCGATGACCTCGCCCGGCCACACGTCGCCAAAACGCATCTCATGTTCACTTTCAAATATCGTGACGTATTCCGTTAATGGATCTTTTAATTTCAACATGCATAGCATAAGGGTTGTTTTACCCGCAGCCATAGGCCCGATTACCAGTACATTGGCCCTGCCGTATACCTGCTGTTCGATCAACATTTGCACCTTTTGGTCAAACGTGGGAAACGGCTGTGTTCTTAGATGATCCAAAGAAAAGGACGGTGTCGTAAAACGCCGGACTAAAATAGTTGGCACCCTTGAATAGGGATAGGTAAACATCGTCAGCCTGGCTTTTAATGAATCCAAATACCCGCTCAACCGAGGTTTTTTTTCATTAAAGGATAACCCCGCCGTATTCGTCAGCTTTTGCTGAAGTGTCTCTACTTCTCTCCAGCCCGGCTTATACGGGAGAAATTTTTTGACGCCTTGTTCCAGGTACGCCACATTTCGGTTAGCGGAAATGCGAACCTCTTCCACCCAAGGGGACAGGTGCAGGACTGCATCCAAAATCCCCCAGCCATAGGTAGCAAAGGTAAGCCCTTCATAGCCATTGACGTGGGGCAAAATCTCCTCAATCACTGGTCGCTTGATGATTTCCTCAAAATAGTGCTGTAAGCGGAGGATAATATGATTATGACTATCCCTGTCCCCTTGCTCCGCCAATGCCAGAATGCGTTGCATTTCCAGTTTTTCTTCCTTGGTGTTTCCAAAATGGTTTAAATAATCTCGTGCGGCTTGCTTGATCTCCTCTACACCCTGAAAGGTTACAGGGATGGCGGGTTGATTCAGGATCTTCATCGAGTCAACACCACACTATTCGCCAAATGTTCGGTTTTTATAATTTCTTCCAAGCTGTTTTTATAGATCTTGGGCGGAAACATCTCCTCCACCAGCACGCTGCTGCTGCGTTGGGATTGCATCAATCTGCTCTCTGGAATTCGCGGCACGACGCCGTAAACCGCTACATCCTCCCCAATTCGGTAGGGATGGCCTTTATCCAAATGGCTGAGCAAAACTTCGCAAGTGACCCCCCGACCCTTCCACGTATGTATCCACTCTTTGGCGCTTTCGATGCTAAAGGGATCTGCCCGGACAAACAGAAGAATGCGGCTGGCCAGATGCATCATACGGTGCAGCGTCTCAGATTCAGGGAAACAATAGCCCCAATCCACATAAACGTAGTCGAACTGTCTGCGCAATGCTCCCATCATGTTGGATAGTTCCGCACTTTTCCACTTGTTGGCTGCGTGGGCGTAATACAGGTTGTCCGTATGTTCGCTTTGTTTGCAAATACGTTTCCAGTTACGTTTGCCAGCTGTTTTCACATCCAAAAAATCCGGACGAAAAAGCGCCAATTGATGCTGATGCAGCTTAAAAAAGCGAGTCAAATCTGGTTTTGCGTCATTCATATCAAGGACCAGGATTTTTTTGTCCGGATTTTGCCTTGCCAGCAGGACTGGGAAGTTAATGCAAAAGGTGGTAATCCCGGAAGCTCCGTAGCTCATCATGGCAATAACCTGACCCTCGTCGTTGTCGTTGAGAGTACCTGTGTCCTCTTCTGCAAATCCGAGAACTAGACTGATTTGATCACGGATTTCCGTTTGGGAAAGATTTGCCGACAACAGATACACGCCTGGCATCGACATCTCTTCCACAACCTGCTGAATTTTTTTCTCATCCCGATAAAGAGGGATGATGATAAGCGGTGTGTGCGCAGGCAATGCGTCTCGTACAGCAGGAAGCCACTCCCAGACGGGATCAGTGAACATTTCCGAAAACAGGATAACCGTATCTGGTTGATAGAGATGGACGAGGCGAAAATACTCTTCAGTAGATTCAGCTACCAATGCCTCAACGTTTTGTGGCAAATATGTTTTTGCCAGGGACTTCATCACATAGCAGACGAGTATTTTCATGAGGTCGATTCCTCCGTCACCAAGATGTGACCCACTTGCAGCACCCCATATGCCATCGCCTCGGTTATTTTCATGTACTGCTGATCGGTCAAATTAAAGCCAACATAGGCAGGTAAAGCAGTAGGCTGCACACGATAATCCCGATATCTTTTCTCCGAATTCAGCGTGGGTTGTTCTCGTGTCCCGCCATGAAAAAGCGAATCCATTTGGTCAGGTGAAGGCAGCAGATTTGGTTTTAACGTATAGATTTCGATTCCATTGCTGTCGCGGACACTGACCAATTGACTCTCAAACAACAAGTCTGCCGTATTATTGCTCTTGTGAAAATGATGAGGCAGCGGATAGTCCTGCAGTTCGTGGATGGGCTTGTACTTCACCCAAATTTTCACGAAATCCCCTTTTCGAAGCTCAGTCAATGGCTGGATGTTCATCAGAGGGAACTCATACCTGCCCTCTCCGATTTCGGGCAGCAACTGCTGCTCCGTCAATTTTGTGCGCAAGAGTTGTTCCCCTGGGTACATGGTCTGAACGCTTCTTTTCCCTAGTACTTGATCGATCTCACGAATGGAATCAGGAAGTATTTCATCCACTGGTTCCTGAACCAGCACCACATCAGCGCGTGTAATTGGTTCAAATGGAAAAATTTCTTTTCCTTGTGCTACCTTGACGACAGGCGCGAAAAGCTTTTTGGCTGCCAAGGCATCAATGTATTGGGTAGCAGCGTAGAACGAGGCACCCGCGAGAACAAATGAGACCACACAAATGAGTACCACAGTTTGTTTTTTCATAGCATCCTTCCTTTACATGCGTTCACCAGTGGATAAAAATACGATTCTTCCTCCGGATAACGTTCAAGCAGAAGGCTGCCTTTCGCTTGTGCCATTGAGATTTTCTCTCCGTCAAATTGCGGCAAGACCGCATCGATCGTCGCGGAATTGGATTCTGTATTCCACAAAGTGAGAGTGCCTTCTACCTTTTTTTTCATACCTGATCGTGCCAGGCGATCATTCCATTTATTCGCAACCCAAGTCATTTTGGTACTTGCGTGATTCCACCAAGGCGGAGCGGATTCCGTAAGAAACAAGCGAGTGAGTCGTGCAAAATCAGTGTCAAAGATCATCCAAATTTCGTCTGCAAAGTCCAGTATTCGAGTTGCTTCTGCTTCTCGCCATCGAGATGACAGGTCGATCACAACCACTGAACTTTCTTTGTTTGTTCGTAACAACCAATCAGCGATGTCTGTATGAGATGTAGGATGGTGAAGATAAGGGGGGTTAATCTGGATGCGAAGAAAGTTATTTTGCATAAGGAGCACAGATGCGGATGAATGATTCATGCTTGCTTTTGCCCGTCGTTCAAAATCGAGTGAAAAATAGTAGTACGACGTGGAACCAGGTATCTCACAAAGCGTAACCGGTATTCCCTGGCTAGCAAGCGAGTAAGCGACATTGCCAGCTACAAAACTGGCTCCTGCCTGTTCATATAGACTTGTCACTGCGATGCATTTTCGGCTCATTGCCTGATGCTGTTCTTCGGCCTGCGGTGCAGCCAGCTTGCTTTTTAGTAGATTCCATTGTCGTTCTTCCTCACGGGTTTGTGTATAACCTTGCTGTTCCAATTCGCGAAACCGGGAGACGAAACGACTCATTTGATCAAACATATCAACCTACCTGCGTATCATTTGATTTGCTTTTTGTTGAAATGTATTTTTTAAACTTCTCCACCATTTCGCGAAGTGTCAATGTCTTGCGGTGATAGTAGTAAATCTTTCTTAGACGCTCGCGCTCTTGCGGGGTCAATTCGGGTTTCAGTTGGCTCGCTTTTTCGACAAGTAAAGCTAATTCCACGTTGTTGGGCCGCCCTCTTCGGGGTGGGTTAGCGAACAATTGCTGCTGCTTTTTATGAAAGGCATTGGGGTATTCCACAAGCCACATATCGACCAGTGTTTCGATATCTTCCAAGGAACGGATCCCCAACTTCATCAAGTATTTAAAGTAGTTGGGCAATGAGCGTTCATTTCGATACCCGCTCTGCCAGCGAGCGATAAAACCAGTAGGCAGAGTCAACAGCTTTATCACGTCGCGAATCAGCTCGATTCGATTTTGAGACTGGTACTCCACGATCGCTTCCTTCACAAGATTAAACAGGATCTCATGGAAATTCGCTTCTTGGGAGTCGCAACCATACTGAACCATGTACCACTCGTCTACTGCCTTATCAAAATCCCTGCGGCAATTCGTCAGATTTAATTGATCCAAATGTTCATAGAACTTTTCCAAATCAAAACGGTGTACAAACGCTTCCTGGTAGTTTCCAAAGACGAAAGCAATAAATGATTCCTTTAAACGTTCCAACGATACTAAACAATTTGTCTCTTCATAGCAGAGGTTGACTAAATCTACAGCATTCTTTGCCAACACGGCAAATCACCTCCATTTTTTTACATATTATACATTAATAGACATTTTGCAACATCTTTCGGCACTCGTCAAATATATTTCTTACAAAAATTTTAGAGGGTCGTCTCACACGCATCCGTGCAAGACGACTACTTGGGTTACTCTACTGTGAAATAGAGTTCCTCTCCTGTTGCGAGCAAAAGGGCTATTCTCCCCGCTCGCTCCATGACGGTCGGAGCATTCTCCATCACTACTGCCCCGTCATTCAATACTACTCTGCTTCCAAATCTGTTGACCGAGTCGATCTGGAAGGCTACCAGTGGGATTCTTTCCAACGAAAGATATCTGCCTGGCTTGTGCTTCTGGTAGCGAACCCGCCTGCCCAAAAGCTGCTCCACACCTGTAGAGCAAACATCGTGGTGAGCCTCTACTGTTGCCATGCGCAACGCCTCCTTCTCTCACCTGTAGAGTACGGCCGTTTCATCTGCTTATAAGCCAATGAAACTACCACCAAGGTAAAAAAAGACAGCAGGTGTACGCAAGTTTTTTTAGTATTCTTGCCATAGGTCTGGATCATTGAGGATCGGATACATCTCCGTAACCATGTCAAATGGCGAAAAATAGAGAGTATCAACAAGAATTTTGAGCCTGTGTTTCTTTAAGATGGAGTATGCTCTTTCTGTTTTCCCAAATATTTTGGGCAATGCATACAGGTCGCTTTCCCCCATGAGTTCATAAAACATGTAATCGAAACAGATTTTCGCCCGCTCCTCTCCCTTTATGCTTTGAAAATAGAGCGGTGGAAAATGGCGTCGAATGCCTGTGAGCACTTCCTTGTATACCCAAAGAACCCGCTCTTCTTCGGAAAGTCTAGGGAGATAGGGATAGGCGTAATCCACCAGGTAATACACATCATTCGGCTTCGCTTCGATCGGAGGTTCGACGTATTCCCTTATCAAATGCAATTTGAGATCCTTTACGTCCTTGATGTTTAATTCGCGACGAGCTTGCTCCGGAGTCCAGTTTTTTACGTTTTCAATCGCATATCGTAGGACTAGCTGGACTTTTTGCTTACGATACTGCGCATCTTCAAACTCGTACGGGGAAAAACGCTTCTGCTCACCCGAGAGGATGCGTTTGTACCGTTCCACGATTTTAGATGGCACTGTTCCCTCACTCCTATACCCGCTTTTGATAGATGAGACTAAATTATCATGTCGGGTTAGGACAAAAATAATAGGAAAACGGCTGTTAACAAAAAAATCAGATTTCTGATTGAGATACCCTTTTTAGCAGTATTTGAAACCTATTCCAGAAAATAGGTGCATCTTTCTTCAACTCCACACTCACATGATAGATGCCTTGCCTGTAGAGCTGATCGCGTTCTCCCCTTTGGTGAACGATGCTGGCCCGATCACTCCAATTTTCCCATTTTGGTGTGTTCAGCCCCCACAAGATCTCCGCTTCTTCCCTCGCACCGCGGATGATGTCCGCTTCATAGCGCCTGGCTTCTTGCGTGGTAGCAAAAAGACGTTTTTGTTCCTCTCCCTGTTCATCGACGTACTCCCATTTACCAGCAGCACGAGCCCCTTTTGAGATCGCATCGGCTGTTTGCTGCATATGCATCTCCCAATAATCGACCTGTTCTTGGAGCAGCAGGATTGACAATAGGCCTCCCAGGCACAGGAAGAAGAAGAGCATCGTCACCATTGTCGCCCCGCGCTCATCCGCAAAATGCTCCCTCCAGTTTTTCGCGGATCTGCTCATTTTCTTTCCTCCGCATTTTCGATCATCATGAAATAGTGTTCCTTAACCTGATAACGAGTACCGGTCGCCAAAAGTGTAAAAGATAGCGTTGCCTCCGTCTCCACGTGCTTCCCCTTGCTCCAGCTCCCCTCCCGCAGCATAAGCCGAATCTTGCTGTCCGTGGAACCGATCGCCTCACGAAGTTCTGCTTTTCCACGCTCTTCTGCGTAATAAGCAGCCAAACCGTAATTGGGCTGGACTGCTGCGATTCTGCCCGCTTCATACGCGGCAGCCAGCGCCTTTTGTTTGTTGTACATGATACTAAATTGATCAAATGCAAAGATAATCAGCAACCATACCAAGGGGAAGACGAGAATGAACTCTATCAATTGGCTTCCCCGCTCTTCCCTCCAGAGGAATCTGATGCCCTCACAAAATCCTTTTTTCATATTCGCATCTCCACACTGGGCCAATTGGAATGAAGCACATACGCAGCCAACAGCCAGACAGCATAGGAAAAAGACACGGCCGATTTTTGCAACGCAGGAATCCAAAGCTGCCTATGTGCTGCCCATCCGACGAGCATGAGTTGGAGATTGGAACGCAATCTTATCCAACTTCGCGGAATTAGGACAACGCTGGCCAAACAGAGCATAATCGACAGAAGAAACAAGGAATATACTTCTGACCAAGTGCTCCATGCCCCAACCGCCATCAATAGCTTTTGGTCCCCCATCCCCATTCCTTTTAGCCCTACAGGAACAAGCGTGAGCAAAAAGCCACCTGCAATGCCCGTAAAAGCAAGCCACCCTGTTCCATCTGCGAACTGAAAAAAAAGTCCAACCACCATCAATGGCATCGTGAGCCAATTGGGAATCCTCCTGTTGCGCCAGTCAAGCCAGGCTGCCACTACGAGTAAAACAAAGACTGCCCATTCCCTCATTTGCTGAGCTTATCCGAGATTTCCTCAAGTCTCGCCTCTTCTGCCTCACCCAAGGTGACTAGGGCTGGAATTACGACCATCAAGATCACGGCGACAATAATCACCATTTCAACAATCGTGACACCATCTTCCTCATGCCAAAAGCGCTTGAAATACTGTGAAACCATAGACATAGCAATCACTCCTTTTTTCGATCTATCTTCACTCTGCCAAAAGACAGTGATTGCCTGCAAAAATATTTACATCTGCTGACTGATTCCCATAAAAACCGGACCCATGACCAAAAAAAGCAGAGGAAGTCCCATCAACACAATGACGAACGGTAGCAAGCGGATATTTAACCGATTCATATGCGCGGACGCTTCATCTTCCTGATTTCTAAGCTGTTCCTCTACCTGAACGGCGAGCATATTGGAGATGCTGACTCCTTTTCGGATGGCTTCATTCATTTCCATCGCAATCGCGGTCAGTGCGTCTACCTCCCAGCGATAGGCCATCTCCTCAAGAGCCTTTCTCCAGGTCCCAAAACGCTTTTCTTCGGTCTCCAAGTGAGCCATTTCATGCCCCAGTAAGGCATCAAAGCGTTTGGCGGTCTGTTTGACGGCGGCTTGCAATGGCATCCCGGCTTCAACCAAGGATTGAACAATGCTGAAAAATACCGGCACTTGGGCCTGTATCTTCGCTTTTGCTCGTTTGTCTCCTGATTCGAGCAACAGGGTAGGGAACAAATAAAGCAACAAACTGATAAGGAGCGGCATTCCCGTAGCTGTCCCGACAAATTGACCTGTATAAATCGCCACGAGCAGACGAAGAAGGGAAGAGGCGATCAGAACCATTGCCACTCCCCTGAACAAAACAATATCAACCAAGCTTACACGCCAACGTAATCGCATCAATATCTGCTCGGTCTTTTTTCGGTCCACTCCTGTCCACTCGCACGCGCTTTGCATCAATCGCTCGTTTTTTTCCAAAACTCTTACAAGACGTAGCCTGCTTTTTCCCCGTTCGAAAGTCTGGTCTAAAAAAGCCTGTTGCTCCTGATCAATCCTGTCCGTCAAGGAATCTGCCTGAGTGCTGACCCTGACTCGTTCTAAGCAAGCGGGCAAACCAAAACAAAGTACAGCCGCTGCTACCAAAACACAAAGAATTAGCATGGCTATCCCCCTCCGTGAACACTTTTCTGAGCAACAAACCGAATCGCTTCTCCCCCGATCAGGATGCAGGACAAACAGGCCAGAATTAGAAACCGTCCCCCTACTGAAGCGGTTAACGGATCAAAGTGATGGGGGTTGTTCAGATACAAAGCCGTTATAAAAACGAACGGCATCAAACTGAGCAAATTGACTTGAGCGACAATCTGGGCGAGTGCTGCCCTTTGCCTGCGCAATGACTGCCTGCGCCGCAAGATCGTAGCTGCCGCCAAATCTAGCGTTTTTGCCATGTCTCCACCCATCTCGCGTTGTATATGAATGATCGTAGCCAGGTATTTGGCATCGACAGAGCCTGTCCGTTCGTAGAATGCTTGCATCACATGCTCCAATGGCACTTGGGCCCGCAAATGTTCAACGATTCGACCGTACTCCTCGGCTACAAGCTCATCCATGTAGGGGCTTTTTGCCACTTGCTCAAACGCATGCAGGGAGGACGGCGAGGTGCGAAGAGAGCTTGCCATGAGCCGAATTGCCTTGACATTGCCTGCTTCAAATCGATCCTTTCGCTTGGCCCCCCATAGCATAACCAGTCGCTCCGTAAACAGGATTCCGGCCAGTAGCATCGGCAAGGCCATCCACCAGGATTGCAAAAGCTGACTGCTGAGAAGGTAACAGAGCAGTCCCAGAAAAAAGGCAACCGTGATGTAACGTCCGATACTCCAGCCTGATTGGGATCGTCGAAGCCTGTCTGCCAGACGGTGCCAGATCGTCTTGCGCCCACGTTGTAAATAGCTGACAACTTCATGCTTGTCGGAGCTTCCCCGTATAAAAGCATTTCGCGGAGCCAGCAGGAAAAACAGGCTCAATCCGATCCCAAGTGATACAGGCAATCCCATGTCCATCCTACTCTCTCCTCCCTTTACACTTGAATGGGGGTGGAAAAAAACACCTTGTCAATCTCTTCTCGGGACAATCCTTTTTCCTGCCAGCGCTTGACCAATCGCTCCGGTCGATAGCCTGTCCATTTGTAGTGGCCCGTTACCTTTCCATTGCGGATACCTGTTGGTTCAAACACGTAGATATCCTGCAGATAGACCCGGTCAGGCTGCACTTGCTTGACGTGGCAGGCCCGCCGAATTCGCTCCTCATGTGATTGGCCGGTCCCCACCACCTCTGTAATGGCGACGACTTTTCTGCTGCCATCCTCTTCAAAGCGTTTTACTTGCACAATCAAATCAAGTGCGGAACCAATCATCAGGTTCCGTTCCGTTGTACTGTAAGCTTCGTCTGCTTTTCCAAACAAGATCGGTAGCGTCGAGTCGACCAGGGAACGCGGGGAATTGGCATGTGCGGTACTCCAGCTGCCCGGATGATCGGTATTCATGGCCCACAGCATGTCGACGATTTCCCCGCCCCGTGTCTCACCGACGATGATCACATCAGGGCGTTTTCGCAAGGACAAACGGACACAATCTTTCATGGAGAAGCCGCCTTTTCCCTCGTAATTTGCCGGTTTTGCCAAAAAACGACGCACGAAAGGATGCTGCAGCTTCATCTCCAACACGTCCTCAATCGTGATAATACTCAAATAAGGAAGTACATACTGTGAAATTAGATTGAGCATATGCGTCTTTCCTGACCCCGTACCACCACTTACGATTCCCGAGGCACGGGAAAGACCCACAGCCCATTTTAAAAATTGCAGCATGGGTTCACAAATGGAACCATAGCGCACGTAATCCGTTTCGGACAGCAAATCGCGGTGTTTGCGGATCGTCAGCATATGCCCGTCCGGCGAGATAGATTTATGGGTAGCAGCCACACGTGAGCCATCGGGCAATTGAGCATGCAGTTCTGCTTTGGTCTCGTTAAATTCTCTTCCCACTGTCGCTGCGATTTGTTCCAGAAGGCGCAGCATTTCCTCCTCATCCCGAAATACAGGGATGTTCGGGGTCTCCAAATGACCGGTGCTTTTTCGCTCCACGACCAGATAATCGTGGCGATGAAACAAAATCTCGGTAATATCGGAGTCGTCCAACATCGCATCCAAGGGACCCCAGCCTGTCAAGGAATGGAGCAAGCGCTTCACTTCGATCTCCAACTGTGCCGAGGAGAGCGGCGCATGTGCTTCCAGTAGCAATTTGATGTCGCGGGAAAGCTCAGTTAGATATCCAGGATTTTGCTTCTCTTCCCAAAGGCGTTTCCCGTGCTTCTCCACAATTTGTGTGCGTACCGTCGCTTCGGTCTCGCTGCTCACTCCTTTTTCGCTTGCTCCAGCTCCAGGAATAGCAGAGCTTTGCATTTTTTCGTGCAGTGTCTGTGGTACACGGACGGTTTCGCGCCCTTTTTGCAATAAATCCTGTACACTTCGCTCCGGTGAAGGCACGGACAACATTTTTTTTCGATCAAACACGGTTTACTCCCCCTTATCCCCACAGCCAGCGAAGCAAAGCTGGCCGTTCTTTGATTTTCTTTTTTGACGGGCCATCCGTATCCTCACTCTCCTCAGGCAATAAAGCTTTACCCAATGTCTCGATGGCATCTTTTGCGGCAGTTCGTCCTTGCTGCAGCATCATTGGAGCACCTGTATTGATCGACTTTTTTACTTCTGCATCGTCCGGAATCGGGTATATTTTCTTGCTGGGGTGCAATTGAAAGTACGCTCGTATTTCATCCAAGGTGAACATCTCTTTGCGCTGGAGCCGATTCATGCAGACCTGAATTCGTTCTTCCGGATACTCCGCTTCCCGCAGCAATTTTAATAAGCGTTGAATATTCTCTATAGAATCGACGACAGGATTTCCCACCATCACCACTTGTTCGGCAAAAAATAGCGCCTGTATCGTAGCATCAGTCGTATCAGGGGCCGTATCGATTATGATGATGTCATGCTCACTTTGCTTCAGGGCCTCCAGGATTAAGTACAAGTGGTAATTGCGGATTTCAAAACTGTGCCGGATATCACGCGGCGAGGTAAGGACCTGCAAGCCGGATTCAACGTGAGTGACCATATACTTTTCAATATCTGCCGGGGTGAGTCGAACATCTGCCGCGTATTCCTGCCACTCTTCCACACCGATTTCCAACGGGTCTCTCCCTTGTCTCCTGGCCCATTCATGCAATTGGGAGTCGATGTCTTGCACCCAGGTAAACAGGTTCGGGGTTCGAGGCAAGTTTAAGGTGGTAGCAAAAGTACCAAGATCAAGGTTTAAATCCACTGCAAGGACCCTCAGATTTTTTTCCCCTCTTTTTTGTTGGGAAAAATAGATGGCCAACTCACGCGATAAAAAGGTTTTCCCGACGCCGCCTTTGGGACCATATACCGTAATCAGGTGCTTGGGCCGCACTTCCCCTGCAGAATAGGCTGTGTCCGGCGTAGTTTCCGCTATGATATGGTGCTGGGCTGTAGGAGGAAATGGGGTGACTGCGGAAGGGTTCGATTGTGCTAACATCGCCAACGCTTCGATCTGTCCAGGCTGCACTGGTTTGGTAACGACCCAAATCCCAAGATTGCGAAAAAAAGGTTCCCACATCAGATCTTGCGGTGAGCATGCCGCAATAAATGAGAGATGGGGAAATGCTAGGCGAAATTGCTGACTGAGAATACCGCGTTCTGCCTCACGAATCTCCCCCAATAAAACCAAATCAGGGCGGATGGTTTGCAGCATCTGCCAGGCTTGGTCAATGCGCGTCGCTTGACCGCACACTTCGATCCATTGGCTGTCGACCAATTGCTGCATAAGCATACTGCTGGATGCCGAGTCCTCATCAACCAAGAGTAGACGCCTTTTCATTCACTTTCCTCCCAACGTTTCTTAGTTTTCATCAAATTATTGGCGAAGGCTAAGTCACCGATTCCCGGCTGTTGTCCTTCGCCTCCTGCAGCCAGGCCCAATCGGATTTTTCCATAATGGAGAGCATGCGTAAGGAGTACCGCTTCATTGCGAGTAAGCTCCAAGGTTACCGCAACCAGATTAGGTCGAATTCCCTCCATTTCTCGCTGAACTGCAAGAATCGGCATATTTTGCAAAAGCAATCCGGAATGTGCCCCTGCTTCATTTTCAAAGGAAGCATATACATGTACTCGCTCTCCCTTTGAGAGATGCGGAGTGACTCCTGCTATGTTGTTCACTGGTATGCTCATTCCTGTCATGGAGGCATCCAGCGTTCTGTCCTGCTGAGACAGACTTGTTTTTTCCACATCACTATCCAGCAGCGGACGTCCCCCTGCTACTTGACGTGAAAAAGGCAAGCCCACATATTGGGACAATTGCTCCCAGGGAATCAGACCTGGAATAGCAAATCTTGATTCCTGGAAGGGCGAGCCCAAGGTCAAGGTAAATGCCTCTACGTCCTGAATTTCGAGCTGTTGCCCGCTTTCTTTCATCACATCGTCGCGCAACTGGATATACGTGAACGTTTGCGGCTTCAGAAAGTAATAGGCCCCAAACCCAACACAAACGGAAAGCAGCAATAGCGCCAATAATCGCAAGGGATGTATGGACAAGTCGTCGTTTCCTCCTCTCTAACGCATTTCTGTTAGCGTACAGTGGGTGGAAGGGACAAAAAAAGAGCGGTCGAGTACAGGTCGACTGCTCTTTTTCTGGATAATACTTCTGGGGGCAATAGGCTCAAATAAAAAAGAACCATGCAGCAAATGTGCACGGTTCTCCTGAAAAGCTATTGAATTGCATTCCGTTATTCCTTCAAAACTGAATCTGCATGATTGCTTAGGAATGTGTGGATAAGTCCTCGACCGATTAGTATTCGTCAGCTCCACGTGTTACCACGCTTCCACACCGAACCTATCAACCTCATCGTCTATGAGGGGTCTTACCAGCTTGCGCTGTGGGAAGTCTCATCTTGGAGGGGGCTTCACGCTTAGATGCTTTCAGCGCTTATCCCTTCCGCAC
>Ga0209147_100272_pt1 | contig 46395 bp, 37 predicted proteins | sample AraplaCol_mLB_r2_FD_184278 | JGI IMG/M metagenome (GOLD analysis project Ga0209147, IMG submission 184278) | Arabidopsis root microbial communities from North Carolina, USA - plate scrape CL_Col_mLB_r2 (SPAdes) (version 2) | ecosystem: Host-associated > Plants > Roots > Endosphere | place: USA... | reverse complement strand
GTAGAATGTCCGACTTGTTTTGAAATTTGACACCCTCGTCCATGGCGAAAACCGCATCCCCAGGCGCCACGCCGCCCGGCAATGGCACCGAACCGTTGCCGGACAATTATGAGATGGCGCTCGCGGAGCTCGAGACGCTGGTTGCCCGGATGGAAGGCGGCGCGTTGAGCCTCGAGGATTCGCTGTCGGCGTATCGCCGCGGCGCGACCCTCGTTGCGTTTTGCCAACAGCAGCTTGAGAAAGTGGAACAGCAGGTTCGCGTGCTCGACGGCGCGACGCTGAAGCCGCTTTCGTCCGGAACGGCCGCCACGGACGGCGAAGACGACGATCTATGACATTCGAACAATGGATGCGGTCCGTGCTTGACCGTGTCGAGGACGCACTCGGCCACTATTTGCCCGCTGAAACCGCGGTGCCGGTGAAACTCCATGAGGCGATGCGCTATGCGGTCCTCGGCGGCGGCAAACGCGTTCGCCCGCTGCTGTGCCATGCAGCAGGCGAACTGACCGGCGCGACGGAAGCGGCGCGCAATGCGGCGGCGGCGGCACTGGAGATGATCCATGTCTACTCGCTCGTGCACGACGACATGCCGTGCATGGACGACGACGCACTGCGTCGCGGCAAGCCGACCGTGCACGTGCAGTACGACGAGCCGACGGCGCTGCTGGTCGGCGACGCGCTGCAGTCGCAGGCGTTCGTTGCGCTGACCGACGCCGCTGCGCTGTCGCCGGTGCAGCAGGCCGCGCTCGTGCGCGAGCTGGCACTGGCGAGCGGCTCGATCGGCATGGCCGGCGGGCAGGCGATCGACCTGGCGAGCGTCGGCCTCAAGCTGACGCGCGAGCAGCTCGAGACGATGCACCGGATGAAGACGGGCGCACTGCTGCGCGCGGCCGTGCGGATGGGCGCGCTGGCCGGCGAGACGCCGTCGGCGGAAACGATGGCGGCGCTCGATGTGTATGCAGGGGCCGTGGGTCTGGCCTTCCAGGTCGTCGACGACATTCTCGACGTCACGACCGATTCGGCGACGCTCGGCAAGACGGCCGGCAAGGATGCGGCGAACGACAAGCCGACCTATGTATCGATCCTCGGCCTCGAGGCGTCGCGCGAGCTCGCAGCACAGCTGCGCGCCGAAGCGCACGACGCGCTGAAACCGTTCGGCGCACGCGCTCAGCGTCTCGCCGAACTTGCCGACCTGGTAGTGAACCGGGTCAGCTGACGCGAAAGCCCGCCGCCGCGCACATGCTACGGTGCGTGCAACAGAATGCGGGCGCGTTTGATTTCCTACAATGGAACGACGATGTACGACTTGCTGAAAACCATCGACGACCCGGCGGACTTGCGCCGCCTCGATCGTCGCCAACTTCAACCGCTCGCGGATGAACTGCGCGCGTTCGTGCTCGACAGTGTGTCGAAGACGGGCGGCCATTTGTCGTCCAACCTCGGGACGGTCGAGCTGACGATCGCGTTGCACTACGTGTTCAACACGCCGAACGATCGCATCGTCTGGGACGTGGGGCACCAGACCTACCCGCACAAGATCCTGACGGGGCGTCGCGACCAGATGCATTCGCTGCGTCAGCAGGACGGCATCTCGGGTTTCCCGCGCCGTTCGGAGTCGGAATACGACACGTTCGGCACCGCGCACTCGAGCACGTCGATCTCGGCCGCGCTCGGCATGGCGATCGGCAGCCAGCTGAACGGCGACGACCGCTTCTCGATCGCCGTGATCGGCGACGGCGCGATGACGGCCGGCATGGCGTTCGAGGCGATGAACAACGCGGGCGTGTCGGAAGACGCGAAGGTGCTCGTGATCCTCAACGACAACGACATGTCGATCTCGCCGCCGGTCGGTGCGCTGAATCGCCATCTCGCACGCCTGATGTCGGGCCGCTTCTACGCGGCTGCGCGCGCGGGCGTCGAGCGCGTGCTGAGCGTTGCGCCGCCGGTGCTCGAACTCGCACGCAAGCTCGAGGAGCACGCGAAGGGCATGGTCGTGCCGGCCACGCTGTTCGAAGAGTTCGGCTTCAACTACATCGGCCCGATCGACGGTCACGATCTCGATTCGCTGATCCCGACGCTGCAGAACATCCGCGAACTGCGCGGCCCGCAGTTCCTGCACGTGGTGACGAAGAAAGGCCAGGGCTACAAGCTCGCCGAAGCCGATCCCGTGCTCTACCACGGCCCGGGCAAGTTCAATCCGGCCGAAGGCATCAAGCCGTCCGCCACGCCCGCGAAGAAGACGTACACGCAGGTGTTCGGCGAGTGGCTGTGCGATGAAGCCGAGCGCGACACGCGCGTCGTCGGCATCACGCCCGCGATGCGCGAAGGCTCGGGCATGGTCGAGTTCGAGAAGCGCTTCAAGGATCGCTACTACGACGTCGGCATCGCCGAGCAGCACGCGGTGACGTTTGCCGGCGGCCTCGCGACCGAAGGGCTCAAGCCGGTCGTCGCGATCTACTCGACGTTCCTGCAACGTGCGTACGATCAGCTGATCCACGACGTCGCGCTGCAGAACCTGCCGGTCGTGTTCGCGATCGACCGCGCGGGCCTCGTCGGCGCGGACGGCGCGACGCATGCGGGCGCGTACGATCTCGCGTTCATGCGCTGCATCCCGAACATGACGATCATGGCCGCATCCGACGAGAACGAATGCCGCCAGATGCTGCACACGGCGCTGCAACAGCCGAACCCGACCGCGGTGCGTTATCCGCGCGGCGCGGGTACGGGCGTGGCGACGGTGAAGGAGTTCACCGAGATCCCGCTCGGCAAGGGTGAAGTGCGTCGCCACACGTCGCAGCCGGAAGGCAAGCGCGTCGCGATCCTCGCGTTCGGCACGATGGTCGCACCGTCGCTTGCCGCTGCGGAGGAACTCGATGCAACCGTCGCGAACATGCGCTTCGTGAAGCCGGTCGACGCGGCGCTCGTGCGTGAACTCGCCGAGACGCACGACTACCTCGTCACGGTCGAGGAAGGCTGCGTGATGGGCGGCGCGGGCTCGGCCTGCGTGGAAGCCCTGATGGAGAGTGGGGTTATCCGACCCGTACTACAATTGGGCCTCCCTGACCTGTTCATCGATCACGGCGACCCCGCGAAGCTGCTGTCGCAATGCGGCCTCGACGGCGCGGGTATCGCGAAATCGATTCGCGAACGCTTTCTGAATCCGGCGGCCGATGTCGCCGGTCAGGCGAAGCGCGTCGCATAAGCCGGCGCCGCCCGCGGGCGGTGCCGGTGCGACTGGCGTAACCGGTCTTCATTGATGCGGAAAACATGGGCCTGCGGGCCCATGTTGCTTTTCCGGCTGCCGCATGACGCGGCGTGCGCGTCATCGAACGCGCGGCTTACAAGGATTGAACAAGATGAACCAGATGAATCCCGCCTTCGTGATGCCCGACGTGCAGAGCACGGTGGATACCCGCCAGATTCCGATTCAGCGCGTGGGCGTGAAGGCGGTCCGGCATCCGTTGACGGTGTGTACCGAAGGCGGCGACGTGCAGCCGACCGTCGGCGTCTGGAATCTCGACGTCCGCTTGCCGGCCGACCAGAAGGGTACGCACATGTCGCGCTTCGTCGCGCTGCTCGAAGAGAACCGCGCGCCGCTGACGGTCGAGCGTTTTCGCGCGATGCTCGCGTCGATGCTCGAGAAGCTGGAAGCCGAGGCGGGCCGCATCGAGGTCACGTTCCCGTACTTCGTGAACAAGACGGCGCCGGTGTCGGGTGTGCAGAGCCTGCTCGACTATGAAGTGACGCTCGCGGGCGAAAGCCGCAACGGCGACACGCGCCTGTTCCTCAAGGTGCTCGTGCCGGTGACGAGCCTGTGCCCGTGCTCGAAGAAGATCTCGCAATACGGCGCGCACAACCAGCGCTCGCACGTGACGATCGACGCGGAGCTCGCGGCCGACCTGCCGGTCGAGGCGCTGATCCGCATCGCGGAGGAAGAGGCGTCGTGCGAGCTGTGGGGCCTGTTGAAGCGTCCGGACGAGAAGTTCGTCACCGAGCGCGCATACGAGAACCCGAAGTTCGTCGAGGATCTCGTGCGCGACGTCGCGCAGCGTCTCGACGCGGACGAGCGCGTGGTCGCGTATGTGCTCGAAGCCGAGAACTTCGAGTCGATCCACAATCACAGCGCGTATGCACTGATCGAGCGCGACAAGCGGCAGGCAGCATAACGCTGCGTCGTTTTGCCGCGCCGATGAAAAAGGCCGCTCGTATGAGCGGCCTTTTCGTTTGTCGGTGTGGCGTTGTGTCGCGGGGCGTCGCTCAGCGTGCGAGCGACGTGAGATCCCAGCGCGGCTTCACCGTGAAGGCATAGTCGGCATTCGCCTGCTCGGGCCAGCGGCCGAGCCGCAATGCGCCCGCGAGCGCGATCATCGCGCCGTTGTCGGTGCAGAGCGCGAGGTCGGGGTAATGCACGTCGAAACCGCGCTTGGTCGCGGCGGCCGACAGCGCGGCGCGCAACTGGCGGTTCGCGCCGACACCGCCCGCGACCACGAGGCGCTTGAGCTTCGTCTTCTTCAGCGCGGCGAGCGACTTCGCGACGAGCACGTCGACTGCAGCGTCGACGAAGCCGCGCGCGAGGTCGGCCTTCGCGCGTTCGAGCGCAACGCCCTCCAGCTTCGCCGCTTCGAACTTCTTCATCTGCGTGAGCACGGCCGTCTTCAGGCCGCTGAAGCTGAAGTCGAGATCGCCCGAATGCAGCATCGGGCGCGGCAGCACGACCGCACCCGGCGTGCCGGTTTCGGCGAGCTTCGAGACTTCCGGGCCGCCCGGGTAGCCGAGGCCGATCAGCTTGGCCGTCTTGTCGAATGCTTCGCCGGCCGCGTCGTCGAGCGTTTCGCCGAGCGTCTCGTACACGCCGACGTCGGTCACGCGCATCAGTTGCGTGTGCCCGCCGGACACCAGCAGTGCGACGAACGGGAACGGCGGCGGCTCGTCGACGAGCAGCGGCGACAGCAGGTGGCCTTCGAGGTGATGGATGCCGACGGTCGGCTTGTTCCAGGCAAGCGCGAGCGCATTCGCGATGCTCGCGCCGACCAGCAGCGCGCCGGCGAGGCCGGGGCCCTGGGTGAACGCGATCGCGTCGATGTCGTCGCGGCGCGTGCCGCTTTGCGCCATCACTTCCTCGAGTAGCGGCAGCGCGCGGCGGATGTGGTCGCGCGACGCGAGCTCGGGCACGACGCCGCCGTACTCGCGGTGCATCGCGATCTGCGAATGGAGCGCGTGCGCGAGCAGGCCGCGCTGCGTGTCGTAGAGCGCGAGGCCGGTTTCGTCACAGGAGCTTTCGATGCCGAGAACGAGCATGGGTGCGGGCAGGGCGCGCCGTATCGAGCGCGCCGCAGGAAGGTCAACGTAACCGGAAATTATAGCAGGCGGGGGCAGGTCGTCGCCGCAGGCAGCCCGGGCCGGAGGCCGGGCGGGTACAATCCGCGCCATGGAAACTTATGACATCGCCGTGATCGGCGCGGGCGCCGCCGGGATGATGAGCGCCGCGGTTGCCGGGCAGCTCGGCCGCCGCGTCGTGCTGATCGACCACGCGCCGCGGCTCGCCGAGAAGATCCGCATCTCGGGCGGCGGCCGCTGCAACTTCACGAATCTTTACGCAGGCCCCGACAACTATCTGTCGGCGAATCCGCATTTCGCGCGCTCGGCGCTGGCGCGCTATACGCCGCGCGACTTCCTCGGGCTGCTCAAGCGCCATCATGTGACCTGGCACGAAAAGCACAAGGGCCAGCTCTTTTGCGACCACGGCAGCGACGCGATCATCGACGTGCTGAAGCACGAGTGCGACGCGGGCGGCATCGCGTGGCGCAGGCCCGTCGTCGTCGACGCGGTGCGCCACGCGCCGGCCGACGGCTTCGCGCTCGATACGCAGCAGGCGGGGACGATCGGCGCGCGCGCACTGATCATCGCGACCGGCGGCCTGTCGATTCCGAAAATCGGCGCGACCGACTTCGGTTACCGGCTCGCCAAGCAGTTCGGCCACAAGCTGATCGACACGCGGCCCGCGCTCGTGCCGCTGACGTTCGCGCAGCAGGACTGGGAGCCGTTCGCGGCGTTGTCCGGTGTATCGCTCGAAGTGCGCGTATCGACCGGCGACAGGAAGCGCGGCGGAGAATTCGTCGAGGACCTGTTGCTGACCCATCGCGGCCTGTCCGGGCCAGGGATCCTGCAGATTTCGAGTTACTGGCAGCCGGGCGACCCGATCCGCGTCGACCTGTTGCCGCAACGGGATACGGTGGCCGACCTGCTCGACGCGAAGCGCACGTCGAAGCGCCAGATCGGTTCGCTGCTCGCGGACTGGGTGCCGTCGCGCCTCGCGCATGCGTGGCTCGACACGCATCGCGTCGCGGCTGATGCGCGGCTTGCGGACCTGCCCGACAAGACGCTGCGCCAGATCGGCGACGCGCTGTCCGGCTGGACGCTGACGCCGAACGGCACCGAGGGCTACAAGAAAGCCGAAGTGACGAAGGGCGGGGTCGATACGCGCGACCTGTCGTCGGCGACGATGATGAGCGCGCGTGTGCCGGGGCTGTTCTTCGTCGGCGAGGCGGTGGACGTGACGGGCTGGCTCGGCGGCTACAACTTCCAGTGGGCGTGGGCGTCCGGCACGGCGGCCGGGCAGGCTGCCGCGGAGTATTCGCGTGGCGCCTGACATGCCGCGCCGACGCCGTTTTGGCGGGACCAGGCCCCGTGCCTTTGGGCAATCGCTCTGCTATACTCGGTAGTCTTTCCCTGCAAACCTTTATTCGTGTCGGATCATGACGATCATTCGCGTTAAAGAGAACGAGCCGTTCGAAGTTGCAATGCGTCGCTTCAAGCGCACGATCGAGAAGAACGGGTTGTTGACCGAACTTCGCGCGCGCGAGTTTTACGAGAAGCCGACCGCGGAGCGCAAGCGCAAGAAGGCGGCAGCGGTGAAGCGTCATTACAAGCGTATCCGCAGCCAGACGCTGCCGAAGAAGCTGTACTGAACGATTGGGCGCCGCGCGGTTCGCTGAGCGGCGCACCGGCGACTCCGCGCGATCGGGCGATCGCGGAAGATCGAGCATGATCGTGCGACCGATCAGGCGAGCCGCCGATGCCGGATTCGAGCAACCCGCTTGAGACACAGTCCCAAGCGGGTTTTTGTGTTGACGCCCGTATGGCGGGCGTCGGATTCACGTTTCCTTCCCGGGTGAAAGATGAGTTTGAAAGAGCAGATCAGCGAAGACATGAAGGCCGCGATGCGCGCGAAGGAAAGCGAGCGCCTGGCAACGATTCGCCTGCTGATGGCCGCGATCAAGCAGCGCGAAGTCGACGATCGGGTCACGCTCGACGACGCGGGCATCACGGCCGTGATCGACAAGATGATCAAGCAGCGCAAGGATTCGATCAGCCAGTTCCAGGCCGCCGGTCGCGACGATCTGGTCGCGAAGGAGCAAGCCGAGCTGACCGTGCTGGGCGGCTACATGCCCGCGCAACTGTCGGACGCCGAAGTGGCGGCCGAGGTGCAGGCGGCCGTCGCGCAAACCGGCGCGGCCGGCCCGCAGGACATGGGCAAGGTGATGGGCGTGCTGAAGGGCAAGCTCGCCGGCCGTGCCGACATGACGGCCGTTTCCGCGCAAGTCAAGGCCGCGCTCACGAAGTAAAAACCCGTTCCCGGCGCGCCCAGCGATGCGTGCGCCGGGCGTCGTATTGTCTTTTTTCGCTCGATCCCACGGTGATTCCGCATTCGTTCCTGCAGGATTTGCTGAACCGCGTCGATATCGTCGACGTGGTGGGCCGGTACGTGCAGCTCAAGAAGGGCGGCGCCAACTTCATGGGGCTGTGCCCGTTCCATAACGAGAAGAGCCCGTCGTTTACCGTGAGCCCGACCAAGCAGTTCTATCACTGCTTCGGTTGCGGCGCGCACGGCACCGCGATCGGCTTCCTGATGGAGCATGCGGGGCTCACGTTCCCCGAAGCCGTGCAGGAACTCGCGCAATCCGTCGGGCTGACCGTGCCGCACGAACCGTCGATGCGCGGCGGCGGTGGGGGCGGAGGCGGTGGCGGCGACTATCCGGCGCCCGTGTCGAAATCGGTGGCGACCGCGCTGTCCGATGCGATGACGGCGGCCTGCGACTACTACCGCAAGCAGTTGCGCGGCGCGACCGTCGCGATCCAGTACCTGAAGAACCGGGGCCTGACCGGCGAGATCGCCGCACGCTTCGGTCTTGGCTATGCGCCGGACGGCTGGCAGAACCTCGAGGCCGCGTTCCCGGACTATCGCGACGAGTCGCTCGTCGAGGCGGGGCTCGTGATCGTCAGCGAGAAAACCGACGCCCAGGGCGTCGCGCGCCGCTACGACCGGTTCCGCGAGCGGATCATGTTCCCGATCCGCAACGTGAAGGGGCAGGTGATCGGTTTCGGCGGCCGCGTGCTCGGCAGCGGCGAACCGAAGTACCTGAATTCGCCTGAAACGCCGTTGTTCAACAAGGGCAGCGAGCTGTACGGGCTGTTCGAGGCGCGGCTCGCGATTCGCGAGCGCAAGTACGTGCTGGTCGTCGAAGGCTACATGGACGTCGTCGCGCTCGCGCAGCTCGGGTTTCCGAACGCGGTCGCGACGCTCGGCACCGCATGCACGCCGATTCACGTGCAGAAGCTGCTGCGCCAGACCGACACGGTCATTTTCAGTTTCGACGGCGATTCGGCCGGGCGGCGCGCGGCCCGGCGCGCGCTCGAGGCCTGCCTGCCGCATGCGGGCGACAACCGCACGATCCGGTTCCTTTTTCTGCCGACCGAGCACGATCCGGACAGCTACGTGCGCGAATTCGGCGCGGAGGCGTTCTCCGAGCAGGTCGAACGCGCGATGCCGCTGTCGCAATTTCTGTTGAACGAAGCGATTGCCGGCAAGGCGCTCGATCAGCCGGAAGGCCGCGCGAAGGCGCTCTTCGATGCGAAGCCGCTGTTGCAGGCGCTGCCCGCGAACGCGTTGCGCGCGCAGATCATGCACATGTTCGCCGACCGTCTCGACATCCCGTTCGAAGAGGTCGCGGCGCTGTCGGACGTCGATACGCGCATCGCGACGCCGCCGCGCCAGGCGCCCGCGCGCAGCGAGCGGCGCCGCGTGACGGACAGCGAAAAGCGCGCGTTGCGTACGCTGGTGATGCATCCGCGCATCGCATCGCAGCTTGACGACGAACAGATTGCGACCCTGCGCGCGCTGCCGCGCATCGGCGAGCTGTTCGCGGAAGTCGTCGATCATGCGCGCGCGCTGGGCGACGGCGCGGAGTTCCGGCTGCTGTCGGATGTCCTCAGGACGTCCTCGAACGGGGCGACTTACGAGGAAATCTTCCGCGAAATTCTGGACTATGATGAAAACGTCCGCGATTTGCTGTTACAGAATCCGGAAGACGAGACGGTGCCCGAGCGGCAGCGTGAGCAGGAGAGGATCGCGGGGGAGGAGCTGCAGGCAGCGGTGCTCAAGATGCGCTATGACGCCTGCTGCGACCGGCTGGACAGGCTGGCGCGGCAATCCACCTTCACCCCCGAGGAACTGGCCGAATTGACGGAATTGAACCAGCAGCGAACCGACATGAAGCGTCGGCTCGGGCTGTAGGCGGCTGGGGCGCTTAGAGAGGGCTCCCCAGCGTGCTATAATATAAGGTTTCCAGCGGTTTGTTTTCCAAGCAGAGGCGAGAATCGCGATGGCAAAGACGACAGGCGGAAAGAAAGCAACAGGCAAGGGCTCGACGGAGCCGACCAAGAAGGTCACAGCGGCCAAGTCTGCTTCTTCCACCAGGACAACGTCTTCAGCCACGTCAGCCCCTGCAGGAAAGAAAACCGCGGCCGGCACTGCTCAGGCTGCGCCGGCGCCGGCAGCCAGAACACGGGCTGCCGCCAGACCCGACTCCGGGCCGGCCAAGCCGGCGGCGAAGCGGGCAAGTGCGAAAAGCGCAAGGGACACGACTGCCGCCGCGGACGAAACGGCAGTACGTACTACTCATGCACCCACGGTTCAACCGGCTGTCGTCCAGCAGCCGCGAGTCGATATAGCCGGTACGGCGAACTCCATGACCAAAAAGCTGAACGAAGTATCCGTCGAAGACGACGCAAATCAGAGCGACGAGCAGCCCGCAGCCGCGGCTGCACCGGGCAAGTCCAAGGTGCGCGATCGTCGCGCCAAGGAAAAGGCGCTGCTGAAGGAAGCGTTCGCGACGAGCACGCCGGGCACGGCCGAGGAGCTCGAAGAGCGCCGCGTGAAACTGCGCGCGCTGATCAAGCTCGGCAAGGAGCGCGGCTTCCTCACGTACGCCGAAATCAACGACCACCTGCCGGACAACTTCACCGAGACGGAAGCCCTCGAGGGCATCATCGGCACGTTCAACGACATGGGCGTGGCGGTTTACGAGCAGGCGCCGGACGCGGAAACGCTGCTCCTGAACGACAACGCGCCCGCCGCGTCGTCGGACGATGAAGTCGAGGAGGAAGCGGAAGTCGCGCTGTCCACCGTCGATTCGGAATTCGGCCGCACGACCGATCCGGTCCGGATGTACATGCGCGAGATGGGCACGGTCGAGCTGCTCACGCGCGAAGGCGAAATCGAGATCGCGAAGCGGATCGAGGACGGCCTGCGCCACATGGTGATGGCCATCTCCGCGTGCCCGACGACGATCGCCGACATCCTCGCGATGGCCGAACGCGTCGCGAACGAAGAGATCCGCGTCGACGAGCTCGTCGACGGCCTGCTCGATCCGAATGCTTCGGACTCCGCCGATACGGACGGCTTCTCCGCGAAGGAAGCGGAAGCCATCGAGAACGAGGACGAGGAAGCCGAAGAGGAAGAGGAAGAAGAGGAAGAGGAGGAAGACGACGGTGCCGCGCAGGCATCGGCGAACGCCGCCCAGCTCGAAGCCCTCAAGCGCGCATCGCTCGAGAAGTTCTCGCAGATCAGCGAGTGGTTCGACAAGATGCGCCGCGCGTTCGAGAAGGAAGGCTACAAGTCGAAGGCCTACCTGAAGGCGCAGGAAACGATCCAGAGCGAACTGATGACGATCCGCTTCACCGCGCGTACCGTCGAACGCCTGTGCGACACGCTGCGCGCGCAGGTGGACGAAGTGCGTCAGGTCGAGCGTCAGATCCTGCACATCGTCGTCGACAAGTGCGGCATGCCGCGCTCGGAATTCATCGCGCGCTTCCCGGGCAGCGAGACGGATCTCGACTGGGCCGAGAAGATCACCGCGGAAGGCCATCCGTACAGCGCGGTGCTGTCGCGTAACGTCCCGGCGATCCGCGAACAGCAGCAGCGCCTGCTCGACCTGCAGGCGCGCGTCGTGCTGCCGCTGAAGGACCTGAAGGAAACCAACCGCCAGATGGCGGCCGGCGAACTGAAGGCGCGTCAGGCGAAGCGCGAAATGACCGAGGCCAACCTGCGTCTCGTGATCTCGATCGCGAAGAAGTACACGAACCGCGGCCTGCAGTTCCTCGACCTGATCCAGGAAGGCAACATCGGCCTGATGAAGGCGGTGGACAAGTTCGAATACCGTCGCGGCTACAAGTTCTCGACCTATGCGACGTGGTGGATCCGTCAGGCCATCACGCGTTCGATCGCCGACCAGGCGCGCACGATCCGTATTCCGGTTCACATGATCGAAACGATCAACAAGATGAACCGCATCTCGCGGCAGATCCTGCAGGAAACCGGTCTCGAGCCGGACCCGGCAACGCTCGCCGAGAAGATGGAGATGCCGGAAGACAAGATCCGCAAGATCATGAAGATCGCGAAGGAGCCGATCTCGATGGAAACGCCGATCGGTGACGACGACGATTCCCATCTCGGCGACTTCATCGAGGACACCAACACGGTCGCGCCGGCGGATGCCGCGCTGCATGCGAGCATGCGCGACGTCGTGAAGGACGTGCTCGATTCGCTGACGCCGCGCGAGGCGAAGGTGCTGCGGATGCGCTTCGGTATCGAGATGAGCACCGATCACACGCTCGAGGAAGTCGGCAAGCAGTTCGACGTCACGCGTGAACGGATCCGTCAGATCGAGGCCAAGGCGCTGCGCAAGCTGCGTCACCCGAGCCGTTCCGACAAGCTGAAGTCGTTCCTCGAAGGGAACTGATTTCCAGCGTCTCTCCTGCGAACGCCGCCGGTATCCGCGTGATGCCGGTGGCGTTTGTCTCCTTTGTTGTTACAATGCCGGCCCGGCTTCTTTGCCGGGGCAGCGTGTGACACGCTTCGATTCTTTTCAGGGCTTGTAGCTCAGCGGTTAGAGCAGTCGACTCATAATCGATTGGTCGCGGGTTCGAACCCCGCCGGGCCCACCAGATTTCATGCGCGCGCTCGCGCCGCATGCCGAGAACCCGCGATGGCTTCATGCGTCGCGGGTTTTTCTTTGTATGGACGCGTGCCGCGATCGGGAAAGTACCAAGAGGGTGCCGCGCCGCTGTCAATCGAAGTATGCTGTAGCGCGGCCGTTCCACACGCGACACCAGGTACGGCCGAACGAAAACCAGGCAGCCCCGCGATCCATCCGGCGGCGAGAACAAACAGACTTCGGCCGGGAGCGGGACGGCAATCATGACCATGCTGCGTTCGTGGGGTGCGATTCTTTCGTTGCTGGCGCTCGTCGCATGCGCGAGCCTGCCGCCGCAGGCCGATCGCGCGCCGACGCACGCGTACACCGATACGGACAACACACGGCTGGGCGTAGCGTTCCGGCAGCAAGCCAGCACCCATCCCGGGCAGGACGCGTTTCACCTGCTGACCGATCCGGTCGACGCGCTGGATGCGCGCGTGTTGCTTGCCGATCGCGCGGACCGGTCGCTCGACCTTCAGTACTACATCTGGCACGACGACCTGACCGGGCACGAACTGGCCGACGCGATCATTCGCGCGGCGGATCGCGGCGTCCGCGTCCGTGCGCTGCTCGACGATCTCGGCACGAACGCGGACGACCGCAAGCTGCTCGAGATCAGTTCGCACCCGAACATCGAGATCCGGCTGTTCAATCCGGTCGCCACGCGGCGGTTCAAGAAGATCGGCACGGTGTTCGAGTTCGCGCGCGTCAACCGGCGCATGCACAACAAGGCGATGATCGCGGACAACCAGGCGGCGATCGTCGGCGGCCGCAATATCGGCGACGAGTATTTCGGCGCATCGTCGATGCTGGAGTTCGGCGATCTCGATGTCGTCGTCCACGGCCCGGTCGTGAAGGACATCTCGACCGAATTCGACACGTTCTGGAATTCCCCGTACGCGTATCCGATCAGCGCGCTGGTCGGGCACGAGGCGGCACCCGGCGGGCTGGACCGCGAGCGCGAACGGTTGCGCGACTACCTGAGGGCCATGGAGGACAATCCGTACGTGCTCGAGGCCAGGCAGCGACTCGACCGGATCGTTCACGGGCAGGGCACGGAACTGTCGTGGGGGCGCGCAACGGTGCTGTACGACGATCCGTCGAAGATCGCGCGCGCGCCGAAGGACAGCGACGGGCATTTGATGCCGCAACTGCGGGCGCTCGCGTTGCAGCCCGAACATGACCTGCTGATCGTGTCGCCGTATTTCGTGCCGGGCAAGGATGTCGTCGAGCGGTTGCGCGCGCTCACGGCGCGCGGCGTGCGCGTCACGGTGCTGACCAACTCGCTCGCGTCGACCGACGTGGCGGCCGTGCATGCGGGCTACCGGCATTACCGGAGCGATCTCGTGGCTGCCGGCGTGCGGCTTTACGAACGGCGGCCGTCGGGCGACAAGAGCATCTCGAAGCAGGTCCTCGTCGGGTCATCGCGTGCGTCGCTGCATGCGAAGACCTACGTGTTCGACCACAAGAGCATTTTCATCGGATCGATGAATCTCGATCCGCGTTCGCTGAACCTCAATACGGAGATCGGCGTTTACTGCGAGAGCCCGGCGATTGCGTCGCAGGTGGCGAACGATCTGGAAGCGCGGCTCGATCGAATCGCGTGGCGCGTCGAGCCGAGGACCGATGCGGCGGGCAAGGGGCAGCTCAAGTGGATTCAGACCGATTCGGACGGGAAGGTCACCGAGCTCGATCACGAACCGGAAGTGTCGGCCGGGCGGCGGATGGAAGTCTGGTTTCTCGGGCTGTTTCCGCTGGAATCGCAACTGTGAGCGAGGACGCCGCGTGTGACGTTCAGCCACGCGTGCGGCCCTGCGCGTCGATGACGGCTGCGAGCTGCATCGTCGCGGTCTCGATCGTCGCATCGCTCAGCCCGGAGTATCCCAGCACGAAGCCGTTGTACGGCCGGCCGTCGCCGACCCGGTAGCTGCTCAGCGGCTGAAGCAGCAGGCCACGCGCGGCTGCGGCGCGGGCGACGTCGGTATCGCGCAGCGGGAGCGCGAGATCCGCCGACAGATGCATGCCGCCCGGGCTTTCCCGAACGCTCAGCGCGGTGCCGAGGTGACGGGCGAGTGCCGTTTCCAGGTTGTTCCGCCGCTCGGCATACAGCGTCCTCATCCTGCGCAGGTGCCGCGCAAAGAGGCCGGTGTCGATGAACTCGGCCATCGCGAGTTGATCGGCCGAGTGGCCGCGATGAACGAGTTCGCGCAGCGTCCGGGTGAAGCGTTCGACCAGAACCGGCGGAACCACCATGAAGCCGAGCCGAAGGGCAGGAAACATCGTCTTGCTGAAGGTGCCGAGATAGCAGACCGGTGCGTCGGCATGCAGGCCCTGGATCGCGGGCAGCGGCTCGCCGTCGTGGCGGAACTCACTGTCGTAGTCGTCCTCGATGATCCACGCACCGCACGCACGTGCGTGCTCGACGAGCGCCGCTCGTCGCCGGGGGCTCATCAGCGCGCCGAGCGGGTATTGATGCGACGGCGTCGTATAGATCAGCCGGGGCGGCCGGGTGCGCCACTGTTCGTCGGTGGGCGCCATTCCTTCGCGGTCGACCTCGATCGGCACGATATCGAGGCCGGTCGAGCGGAATGCGGTACGCGCGCCGTTGTAGCAGGGGTTCTCGAGCCAGCCGGGTTCGCCGGGATTCGCCAGCATGCGCGCGCACAGCTCGAGGCTGCCTTGCGTGCCGTCGGTGATGAATACCTGGCCTGTTTCGCAGCGCACGCCTCGTGAGACGCGAATATAGGCCGCCACGGCACGCCGCAGTTCGGGCAGCCCTTCGACCGGACCGTATGCGAGCTGCGCGGGCTTGATGACTTTCCATGCACGCTCGATGCAACGGCGCCATTGGGCAACGGGGAATTCATCGAGCGACGGAAGACCGGGGACGAACGGCAGCATGCGTTCGGGTTCGGGATCGGCGTTCTCCAGCCCGTGCACGCGCTCGGACAGGCGAACCGTGGCCGGGCCGCTCTCGAGCCCGGCGCTCGAGCGGCCGCATCCGTCCCAGCGCGTGATCGTACCGTTGCGCGTGGCCGCCACGAAGCCTTCCTCGGCTAGGCGCTCGTACGCATAGACCGCCGAATTGCGCGCGATGCCCAATTCCGCCGCGAGCACGCGGGTCGACACGAGCCGTGTGCCGGACGGGATGTGCCCGTCCAGCAGCATGTTGCGCAGGCTCCGGTAGAGGGCTTCCTGCTGGCTGTGGCGTGTCGTGCCCTCCTGTCTGGAAAGCGACGAGATGAGCAACGCGAGATCCATGGGCTGGTTCCAGAATTTTTCGGTGAGCTGGTTCTTTTGAAGATTCGGCGCGCATCGTATCGTTCAGTTCTCGCGGTGCCGGCCGGTGCGCGGGGCCTTCCGGCGATCGTCCCCGATTGCGGCACGCGCATATTTTGATCGATTTGAAGCGCGGCTGTCGATGGGGCGATCGATCGGTCGTTCAGGCGTGGAAGTCACACGCGTTCAATTCGATTAAATTCGCAGTACAAATATATTCCGGGCGGATCATTGAGCCCTGCCGGAACGCGGGTCGCTCGATGTGCGCAAGAGCGCGCGAACAGGAAAACGAAACATGAAAGACCAGACCGTCATCGCTTCCACACCCCGCACCACCATTCGCCGCCTGCCGGAATTGGCGAATCGCGATCGCACGATGCTTCATCGCATCGTGGACGAAGCCTACGTCTGCCACATCGCGTTCGGTGCAGGCGATGACACGCATTGCATCCCGACCGCGCACTGGAGACGGGGCGATGACCTCTATATTCACGGGTCCAACGGTAGCCGGATGATCAAGGCGCTGTCGGCGGGCGCGCCGGCCTCCGTCGCGATTACGTTGCTGGACGGGCTCGTGCTGGCCAGGTCGGCCTTCAACCATTCGATGAATTATCGATCCGCGGTGATCTACGGGCGGTTCGACGTCGTGGCGGGCCGTGACGACAAGCTGGCGGCGCTGGATGCGTTGATGGACAAGATCGCACCCGGTCGCAAGCATGACGCGCGGCCCGGCAACGAGAAGGAAATCAATGCGACCAGCGTGCTGCGGATTGCGCTTGCGGAAGCGGCGGTGAAAGTCAGCGATTCGCTGCCTTCCGACAAGGATGAAGATCTCGCGCTTGCTGTCTGGACGGGAGTCCTGCCGCTGAAGACGACGCGCGGCGCACCGGTTCATGCCGACGGCAACATGCCGGTGCCGGACTACGTCCGGAACTGGGCCGAGTGAGTTGTGCGGCAAGGCCGCGCGGTTTCGCGGAAGACGGCGTGGTACGGCGGGGTACGGCGTTTGGGGCGTGCTCGCGTCGCATGGCGGCACGACGCGCGTTTCGCCGGCAGGCAGCGTGAATACCGCGCTGCCGTGACGGGGTGCGCTTCACTCGGTGCGATGCTCATGCTCGGGTAATGGACATGAAAGTTGCTTGCGCAACGATTTCAAGGTCGGCGAATGCGTCGTCGCACCGGCTGCTGCCCGCGAGATCGCGCGGAACGCAAAAAAACCCGCGACGGCCTGGCAGCCCTCGTGGGTTATTTGAACGACCACATCCGGTTCCAGACGTGCGCTCAGGAGCGTACGCGGAACCGGGGCAGTCATCGGTCCATCAGCGCGCGAAATCCGGCGTGCTCTGGATGAACGCGTTCAGCTTCGAGATGTTCACGCTGCCGAAGCCCGTCGTCGCGTCCCAGCCAGCCTTCGCCTTGTAGCCGTAGGTGCCGCTGCCGTTGTTGCCGGACGTGACATCGTGCAGCAGCGCCGCGTTGCTCGGGAAGTACTTGTAGAGGCTCGACGCGGGGAACCCGAGCGCATTGTTGTTCGCGGACTGCAGCCGCGCCCAGATGCCCGTGAAGATCGGCGCGGCGAGGCTCGTGCCGCCTTCGTTGTTCAGGTAGCCCGAGCCCCACAGCGTGTCGGACGTCTGGCCGTTCACGACGAGAATCGCGCCGGTGCGCAGGTCGGCATCGAAGCCGACGTCGGGCAGCGCGCGCTTGGTCGATCCCGTGAGGCTCGACGATTGCCACGACGGCGCGGCTTCGTACTTGCTGTACCCGCCGCCTGTCGACCACACGGTGCCCGGCTGCCAGCTCGGATCGTTCCAGACGATCTCGCTGTTGTAAGCGTTGGTCGACGTATTGGTGAACAGTGTCGTGCCGCCTACTGCGATCACGTAAGGCGACGTTGCCGGCTCGCTCACCGTGTAGGTCGAGCGCGACGGCCTGCCGCCCGCGCATTCGTATGCACCGTGGTCGCCGGCGGATACCGAGAAGGTTTGCCCCTGCGCGATCGCCTGCTTGAAGATGGTGTCGTCGGTTGCCTGCGAGCCGGTGCTGTTCGCGGACGATTCGCACACGCCGAGCGACACGTTGATTACCTTCGCGACGTTGTCGGTCACGGCCTTGTTGTACGCGGCGGTGATCGCCGTGAGCGTCATCGACGGTGCGACGTAGAACACGACCTGCTTCACGCTGCCGCCGGCCGCGCCGACGATCGACTGGCTGTCGAGGTTCCATTCGACGGTGCCGTCGGTGTCGGTGTACGAGCTGCCGGACGGGCCCGTCTTCACGATGCTGCTGCTGATCGTGCCGAGGCTGTTGTTTGCGGCGAACGTGTTGAGGTCGCTCACCGTCTGCGACAGGTCGCCTTCGGAGATGATGCCGACGGTGGTCTGCGAGGCCGTCGGCGTACCGTTGCCGCCGTAGATCGACGAGAACTCGGTCGGGTTGTGCGGCACCGCCGATGCGCCGGCCGGAATCGTCAGGTTGCTGGTGTTGCCTTGCGGCTTGCTGCCCGCGCCCGTGTGCATCAGTTCGACGTTCTGCAGGCCCAGCACCGCGCCCACGACGCCGCCGATCGCGTTCGGCACCTGCGCGGCGTCGGTATTCGCATAGACGCTGCGGCCGTTGCGCGTGAAGCGCTTGAGCGTCGTGCGGAACGCGGACTTGATGGTCGCCGCGGTGCCGGACGCCGATACCAGCAGGCGGTTCGGTGCGACCACGATGTTCACGAAGCCTTCCTTGCGCAGGTGCGCGACGACCGATGCGACCTGCTGGTCGGTCGGCGCATATTGCGCGGCGAACTGCGCCGGCGTGAGGAACTGCCGGTAGTGCGGCGAGCCGGGCGTATGCAGGTCGTGCAGGTATTGGTCGAGCTGTGCTTCGTTGCGCAGGTTCAGCCCGAGCACGATGTCCACCGATTCGCCGGGTGCCATCTCGATGGCTGCCGTGGCAGCGGCGGCCGTGCTTGCGGCAGGCGCGCCGGCCGTACCGGCTTCGTTCTGCTGCACGAGCGGCAGGAAGCCCTTGGTGCGCGTTTCCGTCCAGCCGGCCGCGGGCGCGGCATGGACGGTCGCGATGCCGAACGATGCGGCTGCCGCGGCGGCGAAGGCGAGCTTGATGAAGCGATTGTGCTTTTGATTCTTGTCTGCAACCTGATTCATTTGAATTACCCCTCCGGTTGAACATCGAACGGCACGAACAACAACGGTCGACAGCGGTGCGGATCGTGCACCGCCGATTTCTGTCGCATGCGTGCGGATGGCGCGGACGCGACAGGGCCTTTCGCCCGATCCGGAAAGGTGTTTTTTCTCGGGGGGCGAAATTCGGAAAATGCGGTAGCGAGAGAGCTGCGTCGCGATACGGCGCAGTCGCGCGGACTGGGCGCGGGCGGGATTGCTAGAGCAACAGTTTCGTTGTCCTGCTCATTTGATTCGATCCTTCGGCCCGCTGCCGGATGGCAGTCGTCCAATGAAATGCATCGGGATGTCGCATGGCCGGCGCGCGAACGATACGGCCGGCGGCTGGCACTTCGGTGCGGCGGAAACGAAAAAAACGTGGAGCGGAAGCGATTGCGCAGTGAGCAATTTGTCAGATTGCTTGCATCGGACGGTATCAAGAACGAAAGCGGGGTGTCAAACTTTTTTTGGTTATATGAAACAAATTTAAAGCGAATAAATGCAATGTTTTTGAAAATATTGGCAGTAATTTGTAATATTCGACGCCAACGAAGAAAGTAATGCTGAATGCGGTTCGCCGATCGTTTCCGGTTCGATGCGTAATTGGCGCGACTGCGTCGACCGTGTTCGAGGCGGGACTCGAATCGCCGAGGCGAGATATCGAAGCCGATCTCGGCAGTGAATGGGGCGCGCCTTTCTTCGGCCGGTACGGAATCGGGCAGCCCGATCCGGGCCGGATCGCTTTCTACCGGCTGCTCGACGAGTTTTTCTGATTCATCGGGTGGTCACGGGCGGCGCGCGAAACGGTTTTTCTGTTCCGCGCATCACCGTGGTCGATGCGGTTGCAGCCGCGACAAACCCGGCCGCACGGCACCGCTCGACTCACCGTCAACCCGCGCCCGCCTGCCACCCGAGCCCGAGGCTCTTCTGCACCGACACGTAGTCCTTGATCAGTTCGGCCTGCCCGGCAATCACGTTCTGTTGCGCGGAAAGCGCTTCGCGTTGCGTATCGAGCAGGTCGATCATCGATGCGACGCCCGCGCGATAGCGTTCATCCATCAGCGATCGCGAATGCACGGCGGAGGTTTGAACCCTGGTGAGCGCAACGACGTGCTCGCGCTGGTGTCCGTAGCGCTGCAATGCCGTGTTGGCATCCTGCAATGCAACGAGCACCGCCTTCTGATAGTTCGCTTCCGCTTCGTCGCGCGATGCTTCGGCCGCGCGCACCGCGCCACGCGTGCGCCCGAAGTCGAGAATGTTCCATTGCAGATACGGCGCGCCGACCCACGTGAAGTTCTGCTTGCGGAGCAGGTGGCCCGGGTCCGTCGCGCTGAAGCCGAGATCGCCGAGCAGCGTCACCTTCGGGAAGTAATCGGCGACATGCTCGCCGATCTGCGCATTGCTCGATGCGAGCCGGCGCTCGGCCGCGCGAATGTCGGGGCGCTGCTTCAGCAGCGTGGCCGGATCGCCGATCGCGACGCTGCCGGGCAGCGTCGGCAGCGGCGCGGCCGGTGTCGTCAGCGCCGCGTCGAGCGCACCCGGCGCGCGCCCCGTCAGGATCGCGAGCCGGTCGAGCGATTCCGTCACCTGCGCGTCGAGCGGGATCAGCGAGGCTCGCGTGTTCTCGACCTGTGTCGTCAGGCGTTCGATGTCGGTATCGGCCGCGACGCCGCGCGCGCGGCGCTGCTGCGTGAGTTCGAGCATCTTCTGCTGCAACTCGGCGGTGCGTCGCGACAGCGCAAGGCGCTGCTGCTGATCGCGGAGGTCGACATACGCGTTCGCGACTTCTGCCGCGATCGACACCTGCGTGTCGGCGAGATCGGCGTCGACTGCTTCCGCTTGCGCGGACGCGGCTTCGACCGCCCGGCGCGTACCGCCGAACAGGTCGATTTCCCAGGTTGCGTCGAAGCCTGCCGAATAGAGCTGCAGCGGACCCGAGCCGCCCAGCGACGGCGATGCACTGCCCGACTGGTTCGAGTCGTTCGACGGTAGCAGCGAACCGAGTGCGCCGACGTCCGGCTCGCGCATGCGGATGGCGGCGACGGTGGCGGACGATTTCGGCAACTGCGCCGCGCGCTGTTGCGAGAGCTGCGCGCGCGATGCGCGCAAGCGTGCCTGCGCAGCGTGCAGATCGGGGTTGTACGCGAGCGCCGCAGTGATCAGGTCGTCGAGCTGGCGATCGTCGAGCGCGTGCCACCACGCGCTTGGCGCGGGCGCGGCGGTGTCGACACCGGAGGCCGGCGCGCGCACGAAGATCGGCGCATCCGGTGCGGCGGGCGCGCCGCGGTAGTCGGGGCCGACCGTGCAGCCGGCGAGCAGGCACGCGGCCGCACACAGCGTGAGCACGGGGCGGCGGGGCAGGGAGAAGGGTTTCATCGCGTAAGACGGTTCAGTGGCCGGACGACATCGGCTGCGGCCCGCGCGGCGTTCTCAGCAGCAGCGCGAGCGGCACGCAGGCGAGCAGTGCAAGACCCAGCAGATAGAAGGTTTCGGAATAGGTCATCACGACGGCCTGGACCTGGATCTGCTGCGCCAGCTGTCCGAGCGCGCGCATGTTCGAATACGCGAGATCGCCGGTGTGTGCGAACCAGTTGGCCGCGTAGGCCGACAGCCGGTCCTGCCCGATCAGCGAGTTCGCCGTCACCGATTCGCGCAGCGCGGCCGTATGGAAGGTCGTGCGCCGGTCGATCACGGTGCCGATGATCGCGAGCCCGATCGAGCCGCCGAGGTTGCGTGCCATGTTGTAGAGCCCGGCTGCATCGCCGGAGTCTTCGCGTGCGACGGCCGCCATCGATGCCTGGTTGAGCGGCATCATCGCGAGCATCTGCGCGACGCCGCGAATCAGTTGCGACCAGACGAAGTCGTGGCCGACGCTCTGCGCGGTCAGGCTGATGTCGAGCATGCAGCTCAGGCAGAACAGCAGCAGCCCGGAGATCACGAGGATGCGGAAATCGACCTTGCCGAGCAGGCGCGGCAGGATCGGCATCACGAGAAAGGCCGGCAGCCCCGACAGCAGCATGATTGCGCCCGCCTGTTCCGCGTTGTAGCCGGCGACGATCGCGAGGAACTGCGGCAGCAGGTAGGACACGCCGTACAGGCCGGCACCGACCGCGGACACGATCACGATCACGCTCGCGTAGCGCGGGTTGCGCATCAGCGACAGCCGCATGATCGGCCGCTTCGCGAAGCGTTGCGACAGCGCGATCAGGATCATTCCGGCGAGCGACACCAGGCTCAATGTGACGATCATCTGCGATTCGAACCAGCGTTCGCGCTGGCCTTCCTCGAGCACGACGGTGAGCGAGCTCAGCCCGATCGCGAGGCCGGCGATCCCGAGCCAGTCCGCGTTGAAGAACGTGCTCCATTGCGGACGGTCGGACGGCAGCCCGAACCACAGCAGCCCCATCAACAGCAGGCACACCGGCAGGTTCAGGAAAAAGCACCAGCTCCAGTTCACGTTTTCCGCGAGCCAGCCGCCGAGCACCGGGCCGAACAGCGGCCCGAGCAGCACGATCAGGCCGAACAGCGTCATGCCGACCGGCAACTGAGACAGCGGCAGCCGCGTGCGGATGATGGTCTGCGCGGTCGGGATCAGCGCGCCGCCGGTGAAGCCCTGGCCGATCCGGCCGGCGATCATCATCGGCAGCGAATGCGACCAGCCGCACATCATCGAGAACGCGATGAACAGCGCGGAGTTCGTCAGCAGGAAATTGCGCAGCCCGAACACGCGCGTGAGCCACGCGGCGAGCGGGATCATCACGATCTCCGACATCAGGTAGCCGGTCGAGATCCACGTGCCTTCGGTGCCGGTCGCGCCGATTTCACCCTGGATCTGCGGCAGCGCGGAATTCGTGATCGAGATGTCGAGCGTCGCCATCAGCGCGCCGAGCGCGCCGGCCGCGACCGCGATCCAGTCGGTCACGCTCGCACGGCCTTCATGCGGCGGCGCGGGCATCGTGGCGGACGGTTCAGCCATGATGCGACTCGTCGCGGGCCGAGCGCGTATCGACGTCGACCGTCACCGACAGCCCCGGCAGCAGCATGCGCTGCGCGCGGGCGTTCGCGGCGAGGCGGATGCGCACCGGCACGCGCTGGACGATCTTCGTGAAGTTGCCGGTCGCATTCTCGGGCGGCAGGAGGGCGAACTGCGCGCCGGTGCCGGGTGCGAAGCTGTCGACGACGCCGGACAGCGCACCGTCCGGCAATGCGTCGACGTGCAGTTCGACCGGCTGGCCGATACGCATGTTGCCGATCTGCGTTTCCTTGAAGTTCGCGACGAGGTAGATCGAATCGACGGGCACCACGGTCAGCAGGCGCGTGCCGGGCTGCACGTATTGACCGACGCGCACCGTGCGATCGCCGACGCGGCCGGCGAGGGTGCTGCGCACGATCGTGTTGTCGAGGTCGAGCTGGGCCTGTGCGGCACTGGCCTGCGCGGCTTCGAGCTGCGCGCGCGCCTGCTGGAGCTGGGCGGTGAACGACGCGATCTGCGTGCGTGCGGCCGCGATCGACGCATTGTTCGCGGCGAGCGTCGCGACCGCCTGATCGCGCGTGCTCTTCAGGTCTGCCACACGTTCGTGCGTCTCCGCACCGGTCGCCGCGAGTGGCGCATAACGCGCGTATTCGTCGCCGGCGTGCTGCGCATTGATCCGCGACACCTTCGCCTGCGCGTCGGCCTGTTCGAGATTCGCACGCTGCTGGCTGATGTCGGCCTCGGCGCGTGCGATATCCGCGCGGCGCGCATCGACGGTCGCAAGCGATTGCGCGAGCGCAACCTGGTACTGGCGGACGTCGAGTCGCACGAGCGGATCGCCGGCCTTCACGGCCTGGTTGTCGCGGACATACACATCGGTCACGTAGCCGGCGACCTTCGGCGCGGCAGTCATGCTGTCCGCCTGCAGGTACGCGTCGTTGGTACTTTCGATAAAACGGCCGACCGTCCACCAGCGGCCGAGCCAGACGGCGCCGCCGATCGCCGCGAGCACGGCGACGACGAGCAGGATGCGCCGTTTCGATCCGTTTCCGGATTTGCTTCCGTTTCGCGGTGTTGTTCCGTTTTCCTGACGATCTGCTTGCAGTGGCGGGTCTTGCGGCGTCGACATTCCGGTGTCCAATTTATTCCAAGTGGAAGAATTATTCCAGTTGATAAAATTGTGTCAAGTAGAATATCGATCGATCGAATGACGGGGAAGGCATGAACGAAGCGAAGAAGCTGCGCCGGACGTCGGCGGGCGGCTACGCCCGCGGCGACGAAACGCGCCAGCGGATCATCGAGGCGGCGATCGAACTGTTCGGCGAGCGCGGGTTCGCGGGTGCATCGACACGCGAGATCGCCGCGATGGCCGGCGTGAACGCGCCGGCGCTCCAGTACTACTTCGAGAACAAGGAGGGCGTGTACCGCGCGTGCGTCGAGGCGATCGCGGAGAACGGCCGGGAAGTGTTCGCACCGTCGGTCGGCCATGCGAAGGCGATGCTGGATGCGGATGCGGACGTCGACGTGCTGATCGACGCGTTCATCGGGCTGCTGCGCGCGCTGTCGGACCGGATGTTCACCGCGCCGAAAACGATGAACCAGCGGATGTTCTTCGCACGCGAGCAAGGCGGCCAGGAGCCGGCGAGCGCGAGCGAGATCCTGATGAAGCGCATGCGCAAGCCGCTGAACGACGTGAGCGCCGAACTGATCGGCCGTATCTCGGGTCGGCCGGCCAACGATCCCGTCACCCGATTGCGCGCGCTGAGCCTGTTCGGGCAGATCACGGTGTTCCACATCGCGCAGCGTTCGGCGCTGCAGTTGCTCGAATGGGAGGCGTTCGAGGGCGAGCGCGCGGCATTGCTGGTCGACACGATCGCCGACCAGACACGCCTGCTGCTCGAGCAATGGCATGCGCAGCGCGACGTATCGGCTGCCGATCCGGAAGCCGGCGCGAAGCGCGGGCAGGGCGCGGCGGCGAAACGTGCGGCCAAGGCGAAGGCGGGGGCACCGGCGCCCGCCGCGAAAAGCACGCGGCGCGTGAACAAGCCCGCCTCGCGTTGAGCGCGGGGCGGCATCGCCCCAGGCCGGTCAACCCGGCTTGCGCCCCGGTTCGGCGGGCGACGGCGGCCGGGCCGGTTCTGCAGCATGGCCGTTGCCGCTGTTGTCACCGTCGCCGCCATTGTCGCCATTGCCGCCGTTTTCGCCTGTGACGACAGGCCGCGATTCGTCCGCATAGGCGACGACGCTGCGCTGCGGATTGGCGATACGGATGCCGCGTTCGCGGAACGTCTCCGCGATCCGCCGGTTGAATTCACGCTGCACGCTCCAGCGCGTCGCGTCCGTGCATTGCATCTGTCCGGACAGCGCGAGTGCCGCGCCGTCGACCTGGTCGATCCCCCAGTAGCTGAAGTCCGACAGGATGCCGTCGCGGTATTTCGGATCGTCGCGCAACGCCGCGCCGATCTCCTTCAGCGTCGCGATCGCGCGATCGATATCCTCGCCGTAGGCAATACTGATCTTGACGGCGGCGTTGCCGAGCCCGCGATTCGTGTTGTTGACGGTCGTCACGGAGCTGAACGGGATCGTGTACAGCGACCCGTCGCCCGCGCGCAGTCGCACGGTGCGGATCGACAGGTACTCGACCGTACCCGACACGCCGGCGAGCGTGACCCAGTCGCCGACCTGCATCGCGTTTTCCATCAGCAGGAAGATCCCGGTGATGAAATCCTGCACGAGCTTCTGCGAGCCGAAGCCGAGCGCGACACCGAAGATGCTCGCGCCGGCAAGCAGCGGGCCGACGTTCACGCCGAGCTGGCTGAGGCCCGTCAGCACGACGACGAGCGCGATCATCACGAACAGCAGCGAGCGCAACATCGGCAGCAGCGTGCGCAGTCGCGCCGCGCGCACGAGATTGCCTTCGCGCGTCCACCGCTGCAGGCGGCGCTCGATCGCGATGTTCGCGGCTTCCCATACGAGCAGCGCGACGATGGCCGCGATCGCGATCGTCACCAGCGCCGACGCGAGGCGGTGGCCGATGGTGCCGGTTTCGAACGCGCGGAAGATCGGCACGCCCCAGATCTGCAGCAGCAACACGACGGTCACGATGCCGATCGCGCCCGACACGATCTGGCGCAGCAGCGGGTAGTAGCGGTACGCGTGCAGGTGGACGAGCGTGCGGTCTTCGTCGCGGCCCTGGAACAGCCGCGCGAGCGCGCCGAACACGACGATCGAGACCATCCGCATGCCGATCATCACGGCGATCGAGCGGCCGCCGAGCGTGATCAGCACGCGGTAGCCGTTGTGGACGTCGAGCGCCCACACGAACCACAGCGCCATCACGATGAATACCGACACGGGGGCCCACGCGTCCGCGAGCGCATTCGCGACCATCTCGAAGGACGCACGGTCGTCGCCGGCCGCGCGGATCCGCGCGGCGACCGGCTGGCGGCACCGCAGGATCAGCGCCGACACCATCAGGTGCCCGACGAGCGCGACGGCTTTCAGCAGGGCGACATGACCGGCCTCGCTGAGCCCGAAGCTCGCGGCGATCTCGACAGCGGCCGTGCAGGCGCCGACCACGATCACGATCCGCGCGATCGAGCGTTGCGCGAAATCGGCCCACGCATCGCTGATGTGCAGCAACCGCAATTGCCGCGCATCGGGCTGGAAGAACAGCCGGCTGACGATCGTGACGAGCCGGCAGATCACGTAGATGTCGATCAGCGCTTCGAGCGCGGATTCGATCGGGATGCCCGTCTCTCCGATCGCGGACATCGTCAGGCTCGCGACACCGACGAACACGAGCAGCGGCACGGCCCGCAACGCGAGGCTGACGAGCGCGCGCGGCATCCGGTGCAGCAGCGTGGTGTGGCGGCGCGCGTGGCCTCGGCCTGGTGACGATGCGGGGGCGGTGTCAGGGGCATCGGCGGGATCGGCGGTGTCGGGTTTGGCGGGGGTGTCCGGCGGTGCGTCGTCGTCATCGGGCGTGGCGGAGTCCGGCGCGGTGCGGCGCGACGTGTCGGCACGCCGTGCGGCCACCGCGGCCAGCGCGCGTCGCAACAGCCGCTTTGCCAACCATTCGACGAAGAGCGCGGGCACGAGCACGGCGACGATGATCCAGAACGCGTGCGCGAGATCCGCGCGCTCGTCGGCTCGCACCAGCCTGTCGTGCCACCAGCTTCCGACCGAGCCGACATCGAGCAGCGAGCGCAGCGACTCCTTCAGCGCGCCGCCGATTTCGGTGGCCCAGCGCGATCCCTGCCGGACGAGCATCGACGCGAGCCCGTTCGACGTGAGCGCGCCCGGGGCCGCGGCAGCCGGTGCGCCGCTGGCCGCCGCCGCATCGCTTGCAGCGACCGCGGGTGCGCTCAGCGCGCCGACGGCCGCGATCGCACGCAGCGTCGTTTCGACCTGCGCGCGATCGCGGGGATTTTCGAGCACGTCGAGTGCCTGCCGAGCCTGTTGCGGCGTCAGCGCGGGCGCGGCGCCGGAAGCGGCCGACGCGGCGGCCGGAGCGGGAGCGGCCGCGTGAGCGGCCGTGACGACGGCGGCAAGCAGCCAGCCGAGGAGGATATGTCGCATGGAGTGGGCATGCGGGCGCGCATCGGCGCGCGGCCCGCCGGGCTGAACGATGGACGGGAAGTTAACATGATCGCGCCCGGAACCGAATAGTTCCGTCGACGATCATTCGAATCGGGCATGCACGACGCGGCGCGGCCGTTCGCGGCGCGTTTCCCTGGTCATGTGGCTGACGCAGGGAAGGTGAGGCGACTCGATTGCCGGCGTGTAAGGCTCGCGTAATGCCCGCTTGCAGGCACCGGCGAGCGCCGCGCGCATCGCGCCGAATTCATCCGGAATCCTGCCAAATCACGCTTCCCCGTCGTGAAAAACCGGCAGGACGTGTGCCGCGATTTCTTCGATGACGTCGCGCACGGGCCGGTCCGAGCCCGGATTCAGCGTGACGTGATGCGTGCCTGCCGCGCGCATGTTCCGCAGGATGTCGATCAATGCGCGACGTCCGGTTGCATAACCGAGCGGCAATGCGGAGGCCGGCGCATCGGGATCCGTGACGAGGTCGACGCGCATCGACACGCCGAACGCGCGAAAGGCCGGCGACGCGAGCCTTTCAACCGCCGCGCGCCACATCGAATAGCGTGCGCGCTGCGTGTCCGGATCGCGGTGGTACGTCATCCAGCCGATGGAGTGACGCGCGATCCAGTCGACGCTTTGCCCGCCCGAGCCGACCGCCAGCATCGGCACCGCGTCGGCGCCGCGAGGCAGCAGCGTGAAGTCGGGCGCATCGGGCGGCGCTTCGTCGGGCAGCACGCGCGATGGCACGCCGAGCGCGGCCGCGACGACGTCCCAGTGCGCGCGGTACCGGTCGCGGCGCGTTTCCGCGTCGACGCCGAACGCCGCATATTCGGGCGGCCGGTCGCCGGAGCCGAGCCCGAGGATGAAGCGTCCGCCCGACAGCGTCGCGACCGACAGCGCGCCTTTCGCGATATGCAGCGGATGGCGCAGCGGCAGCACGATCGCGCCGCTTGCGAGTGCAATCCGGCGCGTGCGTGACGCCAGTGCGCCGAGCAGGACCCACGGGTCGAGGTGGCCGACCGGGTCGGGATAGTCGGCGCTGTTCAGCGGCACGTCGCGAATCCACAGCGCGCGAAAGCCGAGCGTGTCGGCCAGCGCCGCGAGTTCGAGTTGCTCGTCGAAGTCGGCGACGACATGGCCGGTGCGAAGCAGCGGCAACGTGAGGCCGATCGACAGCTGCCCGGCCGAAAAGACGCGATGCGCGACGTCGGGGCGGGCAGGGGCGTGCGTGGTCATGTCGGGTCCTTGGAGGCGGGGCAAAGCGGGCGCGCGACGTTGCGTGTCCGAATGCTAGCGTGTTTGCGCGCCGGTTGCGCGGCACGGCATCCGCAGCGCCCGATCGGGCGTGACCGCTGACGTCGAGGTAACGAGAGCCATGCGGGCAGCGGGCCGGGCATAATCGGTGCCTTCGATCATTGAGAACGGCGAATCCGGATGAATGCGCTTCAACACGCGGTGATCGGTCTGGCGGCGAGCGCGGTGTTTTTCACGGTTGCGTCCGACGCACGCGCGGACGATGCGCAGCGCACCGCTATCTGCAAGACCGCCGAGGAAACGGGCTACACGGCCGACATCCGCAATTGCCTGCGGCTGAAATACGACGAGGCCGACCGACGGTTGAATGCCGTCTACAAGACGAAGATGGCGAGCCTGGATGCACAGGGCAAGGCGCGGTTGCGCGACGACGAGCGCCGCTGGCTCAAGGCGCGGGATGCCGCCTGCGCCGAATCGCGGCAGCCCGATGCCGGCGGTACGCTCGGGCTCGTGGAGGTTGACAGTTGCTTCGTCGGCGAAACCGAACGCCGCGTCAAGGTCATCGAGGCCTTTCGTTGAGGTGTCGCGCAGGCGGCGGCGCTATGCCACCCGCAGCGTCGTGCCGCGCAGCGTGAGGCCGAGGCGCGACGCCACGCGTCGTGACGCGCGGTTGCCGCTGTCGGTGCTGTAGAACAGCGTGCGGGTTCGAAGCGACGGCAGCCGCGACCACGCGGCGGTCGCGGCTGCCGCGAGGCCGCGCCCCCGGAATGCAGGGGCCGTCGCGAGACCGAGTTCGGCACCGACTTCGGATAGCCGCGCGGCGAATGCGACCGAGGCGACTTCTCCGTCGACGACGGCCGCGCACCACGGCGCCCACAGATCGGCGGCGCCTTGAAACCCCATCGAGAACAGGCCTTCGGGCATCCCGCGCGTCGACAGCGCGTGCAGCAGATGCCGGCCCGCGTCGCTGTCGCCGTCGATCAGCTCGACGTGTGCGTCGGTGTCGAAACCGAGTGCGTGTGGCAGCGCGTAGACGAGGCCGATGTTCCAGTGCGGAACGGGGGCGAGCAGCGACAGATAGCGTTCGAGATGCGCGGGCTGCGTGAAGTCCGCCGACGGCGTTTCGCTGTCGGCCAGGCGCGCCAGTTCTTCTGCGACAGGAAAGGGCACGTCGGCGCGTACGCCCGCCAGGTTGCGTTCCGCGCATCTGCCGAGCCAGAAGCGGGGCCCGGGCGAGCAGTTCGGATCGTTCTCGCGTTCGATCCGGCGATCCGGATGCAGCCGGAACAGCGTCCGGTAGTCGATATCCAGCCAGTCGTGTAAGTCAGGCATAGGTCGGGCAGGGGGCTCCCGTCAGGTGGCGGCGAGTTGCGTGAAGCAGGCCAGGGCGGGCCTGCGCGTTCGTTCGTGCGCAAGCGGCACTGTGGGGCGCTTGTAAGCCGGTCGGCAATCGTGCAGATGCAACGACACGACATCGGCGCGGGCCGTGCCGGCGCGGCATGACGGCATCGCGGCATGCCTGGCCGACGGTCGCGGATCCGGCACGCGTTTCAGTTTCGAAACGTTCGCGCTGCTTGCCGGTGCGCAATTCGCCGCGATGGCCCCGCTGTGGCCCGCGCGGCCTTGCGGCGTGAAGCATGGTGCGCTCCTTGCATATCTGTACGGGCCGTGAGCGCGGTCGCGGACGCAGTCGGTCCGGCGATCGCTTCAGTGGGTCGGACGTATCGGAGACGGGGACAAGAGAATGAAAACAGACCGAATCGCAACATGGCGTGTTGCAAACATGAATCGCCGACCTGCCTGGGTATTCGCTTCGCCGTTGATCGAGGCGACGTGAGCGCGCGGCTTTCCGTTCCATCCGAGCAATCGGGTTTGTTCTGAACGACGACGTGCAGGTGTGACGCACGAGGCCGACTGGTGCCGGTCGGCCGTCGGGGACGAACTTCGATTATCTGTGGATGGCCCGGCCCGGAACCCGGATCGTCATGCTGGCGCGCGCAACGCGAGTCGTCGCGCGGCGCAGGTGTTCGTGCGCCGTGTCTCGCGTCGGCGCGACGGGCCCGAACCGGATCGCACCGGAAAGCCGGCAGCGCATCGATGTGTCCGGCACCGCGGAATACGTGCAGTCCAGGGGAAGCGTTCGCCGGCCGCGGCATGGCGGGCGCCGCGAAATTGTGCTGTCAGTTGATCCACTACCCCGATGGATCAATTGTTGAAGCGCCCATCGCCGAGTGGCGGATGGGCGTCTTTTTTTGTGCGCCGGTTTGCGACGCGGGCCATCGGCCCGATCGCGCGGCGTTCTGTATCATGTGCTGGCGTGCCTGGCTGCCCGTGCGGGCGCACGGCTTGCCGGCGCACCCGATCACGCATTGCCAACATGAACGACACAGCCCTGCACGACCCCTCGACCGCCGGCATCGATCCGGCCGCCCTCGATGCGCTGCAGACGTTCGTCGAACGTCATCCGCGCCTGCTGGTACTGACCGGCGCGGGCATCAGCACCGACTCCGGCATTCCCGGCTATCGCGACCGCAACGGCCAGTGGATGCGCTCGCCGCCGATTCAGCTCCATGAATTCCTCGGCTCCGATGCCGCGCGGCGGCGTTACTGGGCGCGCAGCATGATCGGCTGGCCCGTCGTCGGCCGCGCGCAGCCGAACGGGTCGCACGTTGCGCTGGCGCGGCTCGGCAGCGCGGGGCGGATCGAGCGTCTCGTCACGCAGAACGTCGACGGCCTGCACCAGCGCGCGGGCAGCGGCGACGTGATCGAGCTGCACGGCGGCATCGACGGCGTCACGTGTCTCGACTGCGGCGCGCATCATGCGCGCGCGACGATCCAGGTCATGCTCGAGGCCGATAATCCCGAGCTGCTGGGCGCGCAGGCCGAGCCTGCCGCGGACGGCGACGCGCATCTCGAATGGGCGGCGCTCGACACGTTCCGCATCCCGGCGTGCCCCGCGTGCGGCGGGCTGCTGAAGCCGGCGGTCGTGTTCTTCGGCGAAAACGTGCCGCGCGAGCGCGTGGCGCTCGCGTCGCAGGCGCTCGATGCGGCCGATGCGCTGCTCGTCGTCGGCTCGTCGCTGATGGTGTATTCCGGCTACCGCTTCTGCGTGTGGGCGCAGGCGCAGCACAAGCCGGTTGCCGCGCTCAATCTCGGCCATACGCGCGCCGATCCGATCCTGACGCTGAAGGTCGAGGCGCGCTGCGCACCCGCGCTCGACGCACTCACCGCGCGGCTGGGCCTCGCGGGCCACGCACCGGAGCACGCATAGTGACCGATCCGACCGCTTCGCCCGATCCGTCCGCGCGGCTGTCGGCGCCGGCAGCCGAACGCAATCGCGGGCCGATCCTCGATGTCTTGCGCCGCGTGTTGCCGGCGAGCGGCCGCGTGCTCGAAATCGCGAGCGGCACGGGCCAGCACGCCGTCCACTTCGCACAGGCGCTGCCGGGCCTGCACTGGCAACCGAGCGATCCCGATGCGCAGGCGCGCCGCTCGATCGCCGCGTGGGTTGCCCATGCGGGCCTCGCGAACGTTGCCGGGCCGCTGGCGTTCGACGTGCGCGACGCGTCGTGGCCGGTCGACGCGCTCGACGCGATCGTCTGCATCAACATGATCCACATCTCGCCCTGGGCCTGCACCGACGCGCTGTTCGCGGGCGCGTCGCGCCTGCTGCGGCCGGGCGGCGTGCTGTTCCTGTACGGGCCGTATCGCCGCGAGGGCCGGCACACGGCGCCGTCGAACGAGGCATTCGACCTGCAATTGCGCAGCCGCGACCCGTCGTGGGGCGTGCGCGATCTCGAAACCGTCGTCGCGCTCGGCCTCGATCGCGGGCTCGACTGCATCGAGGTGGTCGAGATGCCGGCGAACAACCTGAGCGTCGTGTTCCGGCGGCTGCCGCACGCGGAGCAGTGACACGCAAGCGCGCATCGCCGCCGGGTTTCCACTATCCTTTCGCCTGTGCGCGCGACCCGGTTCGGGTCGCGCCCCGTTTTTTCCGGAGAATTGACTAATGGGCAAACAAGCAATCGGTGTGATCGGGCTCGCGGTGATGGGCCGCAATCTCGCACTCAATATCGAGAGCCGCGGTTACGCGGTGTCTGTGTACAACCGCAGCCGCGAGAAAACCGACGAACTGATCGCCGAATTCCCCGGCCGCAACCTGGTGCCGACCTATACGCTCGAGGAATTCGTCGCGTCGCTCGAAACGCCGCGCCGGATCCTGATGATGGTGAAGGCCGGCGAAGCGACCGATGCGACGATCGCATCGCTCAAGCCGCTGCTCGAGAAGGGCGATGTGCTGATCGACGGCGGCAACACGCATTTCACCGACACGATCCGCCGCAACCAGGAACTCGCGCAATCGGGCCTGCACTTCATCGGTACCGGCGTGTCGGGCGGCGAAGAGGGCGCGCTGCGCGGCCCGTCGATCATGCCTGGCGGCCAGCGTGACGCGTACGACCTCGTCGAGCCGATCCTCAAGCAGATCGCCGCGAAGGCGCCGTCGGACGGCGAGCCGTGCGTCGCCTACATGGGCCCGGACGGTGCGGGCCACTACGTGAAGATGGTCCACAACGGCATCGAATACGGCGACATGCAGCTGATCGCCGAAAGCTACTCGGTGCTGAAGGACGTCGCGGGCCTGACCAACGACGAACTCGGCGCGGTGTACACCGAATGGAACCAGGGCGAACTCGACAGCTACCTGATCGAGATCACGTCGAAGATCTTCGGCAAGAAGGACGAAGAGACCGGCAAGCACCTCGTCGACGTGATCCTCGATCGCGCCGCGCAGAAGGGCACCGGTAAGTGGACGAGCCAGAACGCGCTGGATCTCGGCGTGCCGCTGCCGCTCATCACCGAGTCGGTGTTCGCGCGCGTGCTGTCGTCGCTGAAGACGGAGCGTGTCGCGGCCAGCAAGATCCTGTCGGGCCCGGCCGCCGCGCCGTTCGACGGCGATCGCGCCGCGTTCGTCGAAGCGGTGCGCCGCGCGCTGTACCTGAGCAAGGTGATCTCGTACGCGCAGGGCTTCGCGCAACTGCGCACGGCATCCGAAGAATACGGCTGGAACCTCGATCTCGGGACGATCGCGAAGATCTTCCGCGCCGGTTGCATCATCCGCGCGCGCTTCCTGCAGAAGATCACGGACGCGTACGCGAAGGATCCGGAGCTCGCGAACCTGCTGCTCGATCCGTACTTCAAGGACATCGCCGCGAATTACCAGGCGTCGCTGCGCGACGTCGTGGTGGCCGCGGTGAAGGCAGGCGTGCCGGTACCGGCGTTCGCGTCGGCCGTCGCGTACTTCGACAGCTATCGCTCCGAGCGGCTGCCGGCGAACCTCGTGCAGGCGCAGCGCGACTTCTTCGGCGCGCACACGTTCGAGCGCACCGACAAGCCGGGCAGCTTCCACGCGAACTGGTCCTGACCGGCCGGCGGGGGCGGCATTGTTGCGAAAATCTATTCTTTGAATAGGGTTTTTCTATCCCGGATGCCGACATTGTTGGCTCCGGGGAAACAGTGTTTTCGTTCTTTCATGGTTTTCCCTAGGTGTTCCCGGGACTAAACTTTGTTGCATCGCTGCAGACATGGTGTGTGCGGCGGAGCAAAAAAATCCCGGAGGTAATCATGAAATCGCTGATCGCAACGTTCGCCGCAGCTGCCGTTCTCGCCGTTCCCGCCGTCTCGTTCGCCCAACAGAATGCGCCCGTCACCCGTGCACAGGTGAAGGCCGATCTGGTCGCCGTCCAACAGGCCGGCTACAAGCTGGGCAGCGACCGTACGAACTACCCGGAAAGCATTCAGGCCGCTGAAGCCCGCCTGAACCCGCAACAGAACGTTGCCGCTGCCGACACGACCGGCTATGGCGCACAACCGGCTGCCGCGCAGGAATCCGGCGCACCGGCCAAGGCCAAGACCGGCTGGCAAGTCAAGCGCATCGCTGACGACGCGCCGATCTACAAGGGTCGTTAATGGGGGTTCGGTCGGTGCGGCCGCGTTGGCGGCCTGATCCATCCCCTGAAGTACGAACAGCCCGTCGTTCCGGATAGCGGAACGACGGGCTGTTTTCATTGGTGGCGCGTATCGCGCCGACCGTCGGTTCAGTGCAGCGGGCGCCTGCCGCGCCCGATATCCCGGAACAGCGCTTCCGCCGGTTCCAGCACCTGCAGCCACGTTTCGTCGTAGCCGCTCAGCGTGTCGAGCGCGTCGCGCAGCCGCTCGATCGCGAGGACCGGCAGCTCGACGCTGTGGCGCGTGGCGCCGGTCATGTGCGCGACGCTCGCCAGCTGGACGAGCGCATCGGCCGCCTCGGCGACGTCGGTCGCGAACAGCAGGTGCCGGTTGAGCAATTCGACCAGGCCGCTGGAGCCGGAGAAATCGTCGGCGTTGAGCTGCACGGAAAGAAACGTCGCGTTGTTCATTGTCATGCTCCTCGTTGTCGTTGGATCGCGCAGTGCATCACCGAGTATAGGTGGCGATCGAAGGGGAGAATGTGACGGGATCGATACGGCAGGCGCGGGTGGCGAGGCGAGCGGAAGATCCGCGGCAGGCCCGCCCGGCGGGGCTCGCAGGCGGCCGGCTCGCTGCTGCGGCACCGCAAGATTGTTGCCGGATCAGGCATCGGTCGCGGCCTTGACCGCCACAAATGGTATCTTTGCCGATCGGAACGGCGCGAAAAAGGGGCCGGTGAGCCCATCGCGCCGATGTTCCGCTGTGGAAACTGACGGCCGCGAGAGCGGTCGGATACTGATTGGTCCGGCCCTTCGGCCGGACATCGTGCGTCGCGCGCCGGGGGGCGGTGGGCGGCGCAACGACGCAAATCCGGGAGGACCCTTGAGAGAAACTATTCCCATCCACGATGCGCCGACGCGCTGGCTGCCGCAGGCGGCACTCGTTGCCGCGGCCATCGCGCTGACGGGTTGCACGATGACGCCGTGGACCGACAGCTGGCAGCCGGCGCGCCAGTCGGCACCCACGTCGGCCGCGACGCCGGGCGTGATCGCCGGCTATTACCGCGTGAATCCGGGCGATACGCTCGCGGGCGTCGCGAACGCATACGGGCAGCGCGTGCAGGACGTGGCCAGCTGGAACCACATGGCGCCGACCGATGCCGTGTATCCCGGGCAGGTGCTGCGCGTCGCGCCGCCGCCTGCGGCGACGTCGCTCGGGCAGCCGCCCTCGGCGGCCGCGCAGCCGGGCTCGCTCGCCTGGCCGGCCACCGGTGTCGTGGCGACGCCGTTCACGGCCGGCAGGACGCGCGGCATCGTGATCGCCGCGTCCGGCCCCGACCATTCGGTGCGGGCCGCGGCGGCCGGACGCGTGGTTTATGCGGGGTCCGGCGTCAAGGCCTACGGCCCGCTCGTGATCCTGAAGCATGAGAACGGGCTCATCACGGCCTACGGACACAACGGCAAACTGCTGGTCAACGAAGGCGACGCGGTGCGCCAGGGCCAGCCGGTCGCCGAAATGGGCACCGACGCGAGCGGTCGTTCGACGTTCGAGTTCGAAGTGCGCCAGAACGGCAAGGTCGTCGATCCGATCAACTTCCTGCCGCGCAACGGCGGCTGACGGCCCGCCTCACCCCGTGTGCGCCGGGCGGCGCACACGTTCCGGCGTTTCCCGCCTTCATCCTTTCCCGAGCGTCACCGCGCCCGACTGTCTCGCGTGATTGCCGAGCCAGCGAATGCCCAGTGCGAGCGCCGCCGCGCCGATCGCGATCAGCGAACACTGGATCGCGACCGGCAGGTAGCCATGCGGCCGCGGATCGACGAACGGGTAGGGATACCAGTTCTCCAGCGCGCCGCGCACGAGCGTATAGCCGAGATAGACGACCGGAAAGGCGAGCCACGCGAACGCGCTGCGCCGCGGGATCGGCAGGCGCGGCTCCACGTACAGCCAGTCGCACAGCATGACGAGCGGCACGATCCGGTGCAGTACCCAGTTGTTGAACGCCGGCGTGACGTGGCGCAGCGCATCGAGCCGCGCGAGCAGGAGCTCGTAGACGATCGCGGTGATCAGGACGTACAGCACCGCGGCGCCGCGCATCGATTCGTAGCGAGCCGAGCCGGGGCGGGCGATGCGCCAGAGCCCGGCGGCGAGCATCGCGGCCGCGTAGAGGCTGCTCAGTTGCGTGAAGTAGCTGAGAAAGTTGCCGAGCTCGAATGCAGGCATGCCCCAGTAGCCGGCGATGCTGTGCAACGTCGTCGACACCGCGAGCAACGCGGCGGTCAGCCGATAGGCCGCAACGAAGAACGCCTTGCTCATGATGCGCGCGCAACGTCGACACCAAAGCTTCATCGTGCCACAGCCGTTTACAGGCGCGATGCGGATTTTCCATATGACGGCCCGCGCGGCGCGTGCGCTGACGATTCGTCCGATATTTGACCTTGCCGCACAAAACCGGACGCACGTGCGGCTACAATCGTGGCAGCTTTGCCGGGCTGCCGAGCCGATTGCGGCATGCGCCCATCCCCGCATACAACACGAGACGAAGCATGAGAAACATCCTCGCGAAACAGACGCGCTACAGCTCGCCCGCGATCTTCTTCCACTGGGCCGTGTTCGCGCTGGTGGCGCTGGCCTACCTGGCCATCGAGATCCGCGGGCCGAAAGGCAGCGACAGCCGGGTGTTCTGGATGAACGTGCACCTCACCGCGGGCTCGCTCGTGCTCGTGCTGTCGGTGCTGCGCGTGCTGTGGCGAGTCGTCAGCCGCGTGCCCGAGGCCATTCCGCAAACGGCGCTGCTGCGCTGGCTCTCGAAGCTCGCGCATCTCGCGCTCTACGTATTCATCATCGCGCAGCCGCTGCTCGGCATCATGATGATCAACCTGGGCGGAAAGCCGGTGTCGCTCGACTGGCTCGGCGTGTCGTTCACGCTGTTCGGCCCCGACAAGGCGCTGCGGCCGACGATCAAGGAAGCGCACGAGCTGATCGGCAACGCGTTCTATTTCGTGATCGGATTGCACGCGCTGGCCGCGCTCTACCATCATTTCGTCCGGCGCGACGACGTACTGCGGCGCATGGCGCCCTGAACGGCACGTTCGTTCCGGAAGCACGCAGCAGGCGGGGGCGCATGGTTGTGTTGACAACCATGCGCCCCCGGTCCGGTTACTGCCATCTGCGCTGGTCAGCGCGTTAAACATTCTGTAACATCTCGGCTGTTTTTACATTCCGCTTACTCTGCGCCGCGCATGCTGCACCGACATCGTCACCTGACCGCCTGGCTTGGCGTGCTCGCGATCTGGTTCGCGATCGCGGCGCCGCTGGTGTCGCAGTGGCGCGTCGCGCAGGCGGCCACGCCCGACGCAATTGTCTGCAGTGCAGAGCATGGCGCGCATCGGTCACCCGATGCAGGCCGCATGCACGATCACGCGCTGCATCTCGATGCGTGCGGCTACTGCGGTTTCTTCGCGCACAGTCCCGCGATCGGCGGGCCTGCCGCCGCGGCACTCGCTTCCGTTCCTGTCGTTTCCGTCTCCGCCGTCGCGCCGCCTGCCGTCGCGGCGCGCACCGATCGCTATCCGCGCGCGTACCCGCGCGCACCGCCCGAGCGCGCCTGACGCGCTGTTTTCCGTTCTTTTCACCGCCGATATCCGTGCGGCCCGTCGAGGCCGTGCGGAGGGCGTCACTCGGGCTTTCGATCATGACCATTTTCCAGTTGCGTGCGCCGCGGGCGTCGCGCAATGCCTGTGCGCGGCGCATGCCGTGCGTGCTGAAACTCACCGTTCCCGCGCTCGCAGCCGGCGCACTGGCCGCGAGCGCCGCGGCAGCCGAAACGGCGCGCGCGGCCGGCGCGCCGGCCGACGATACGGCAGCGCCGCTGCCGGCCATCGAAGTCGTCGCATCGCCGCTGACGACGCCGCTCGTCGTCGTCACGGATCCGAAGACCCCGCGCCAGCCGCTGCCCGCCAGCGACGGCGCGGATTACCTGAAGACGATCCCCGGCTTCACGTCGATCCGCAGCGGCGGCACCAACGGCGACCTCGTGCTGCGCGGGATGTTCGGCTCGCGGCTGAACATCCTGGCGAACGGGATGTCGACGCTCGGCGCATGCCCGGGCCGGATGGATGCGCCGACGTCGTATATCGCACCGGAAAGCTATGACAAGGTCACCGTCCTGAAGGGGCCGCAGACCGTGCTGTATGGCCCCGGCGCATCAGCCGGCACCGTGCTGTTCGAGCGCGTGACCCCGCGATTCGACAAGCCCGGCATGCGCTTCGAGGGCAGCCTGGTCGGCGGGTCGTTCGGCCGCAACGACCAGAACATCGACGTGACGGCCGGCACGCCGGATGTCTATGGCCGCGTGACCGCGAACCACGCGCATTCGCAGGACTACAAGGACGGCAACGGCAACACCGTGCCGTCGCAGTGGGACAAATGGAACGCCGATGCGGCGCTCGGCTGGACGCCGGACGACCACACGCGCGTCGAGCTGACCGCCGGCACCGGCGACGGCTATGCGCGCTACGCGGGGCGCGGAATGGACGGCGCGCATTTCCGCCGCGAGACGTTCGGCCTGTCGTTCGACAAGAAGCACATCGGCGACGTGCTCGACCGGATCGAGGCGCGGGTGTACTACAACGAAGCCGATCACGTGATGGACAACTACACGTTGCGGCAACCCGACCCGACCAGCAGCATGCCGATGCGGATGGCGTCGGAAGTGCGGCGTCGCACGGTCGGCGCGCGCGCAGCCGCGACGTTCCGTTTCGCCGGCGACTTCAAGCTCGTGACGGGTGTGGATGCGCAATCGAACCGGCTCGACTCGCGCTCGGCGATGGGGCGGCAGAACTACGGCGACCAGCCGTGGGATGCGCAGGCGACGATGTGGAACGCGGGCGTGTTCGGCGAACTGACGTGGTACGCGAGCGAAGTGTCGCGCGTGATCGGCGGCGTGCGTGTCGACTATGCGAGCGCACGCGACAAGCGCGCGACGACGAGCGGCATGATGAAGAGCAAGCCGAATCCGACCTTCGACGACGATCGCACGCGCGTGCTGCCGAGCGGCTTCATCCGCTACGAACGCGATCTCGCCTCGCTGCCCGTCACGTGGTACGCGGGGATCGGCCATACGGAGCGTTATCCCGATTACTGGGAGCTGTTCTCCGCGAAGCGCGGGCCGGCCGGTTCGGTCAACGCGTTCTCGGCGGTGCAGCCGGAGAAGACCACGCAGCTCGACATCGGCGCGCAATACAAGAGCGACCGGCTCGATGCATGGGTGTCGGCCTACGCGGGCTACGTGCAGGACTTCATCCTGTTCAACTATTCGGCCGGCATGATGGGCCCGACCACGCAGGCGACCAACGTCAATGCGCAGATCATGGGCGGCGAGGCGGGTGTGTCGTGGCGGCCGGTTGCGCCGCTGCGCGTCGAGACGTCGCTCGCGTATGCGTGGGGGCGCAACGTGGCAAGCGGCGATCCGCTGCCGCAGATGCCGCCGCTCGAGGCACGCATCGGGCTCGAATACACGCGTGGCGCGTGGTCGGCAGGGGGCCTGTGGCGCATCGTTGCGCCGCAGCATCGTTATGCACTGAACGAGGGCAACGTGGTCGGCAAGGACTTCGGCCCGAGCGCCGGATTCGGCGTGCTCTCGCTGCATACGCAGTACAACGTGAGCAAGACCGTGCAGGTATCGGTGGGCGTCGACAACGTGCTGAACAAGGCCTATACCGAGCACCTGAACCTCGCCGGCAACGCGGGCTTCGGCTATCCGGCGAACTCGCCGGTGATGGAGCCGGGCCGGACCGCCTGGGTGCGCGTGAGCGCGAAGCTGTAACGCGTCGCGCGTGTGCGTTGCAGCATGCGCACGCATGAACGCGGCCCCGCCTGAACGGGCGGGGCGCGTCAACCGATTAGAGAACCGTGTCTAGTCAGGGCGCAAACGTTCACGAGTCGTGATTCACTCCCGCATTCGACGCACACGGTGCGCGCGACGTTCGCGATGCAGGGTGTGTGTCGATCCGGCTTCATTCGCACCGGCAGCACAATAATCAGGAGAACATGCATGGCCAGGACGATGCGTTCCAGGATGGTGGCAGGGGCAGTGGCATGCGCGATGAGCATCGCGCCGTTCGCGGGGACGACCGCGGTGATGACGCTCGCGACGACGCACGCGGCAATGGCGGCGAGCGCGCCCGCCGATGGCTACGCGGCGACGCGTTACCCGATCATCCTTGTGCACGGGCTTTCGGGTACCGACAAGTACGCCGGCGTGCTCGAGTATTGGTACGGCATCCAGGAGGACCTGCAACAGAACGGTGCGACCGTCTACGTCGCGAACCTGTCGGGTTTCCAGAGCGACGACGGCCCGAACGGGCGCGGCGAACAGTTGCTCGCTTACGTGAAGACGGTGCTCGCGGCGACCGGGGCGACCAAGGTCAATCTCGTCGGCCACAGCCAGGGCGGCCTCTCGTCGCGCTATGTTGCTGCCGTCGCGCCCGATCTCGTTGCGTCGGTGACGACGATCGGCACGCCGCATCGCGGCTCCGAATTCGCCGACTTCGTGCAGAACGCGCTGGCGTACGATCCGACCGGGCTTTCGTCATCGGTGATCGCCGCGTTCGTCAATGTGTTCGGAATCCTGACGAGCAGCAGCCACAATACCAACCAGGACGCGCTCGCCGCACTGCAGACGCTGACCACCGCACGAGCCGCCACGTACAACCAGAACTATCCGAGCGCGGGCCTGGGTGCGCCGGGCAGTTGCCAACCCGGGGCGCCGACCGAAACCGTCGGCGGCAACACGCACCTGTTGTATTCGTGGGCCGGCACGGCGATCCAGCCGACGCTCTCCGTGTTCGGCGTCACGGGCGCGACGGACACGAGCACCCTTCCGCTCGTCGATCCGGCGAACGTGCTCGACCTGTCGACGCTCGCGCTGTTCGGCACCGGCACGGTGATGATCAACCGCGGCTCCGGGCAGAACGACGGGCTCGTGTCGAAGTGCAGTGCGCTGTACGGCAAGGTGCTGAGCACGAGCTACAAGTGGAACCACCTCGACGAGATCAACCAGCTGCTCGGCGTGCGCGGCGCGTATGCGGAAGATCCGGTCGCGGTGATCCGCACGCATGCGAACCGGCTGAAGCTGGCGGGCGTGTAATCGATGACGGCACGAGGAGGACGCGCGCCGCTGGCGCGCCGCGCCGTGGTCTATGGTGTCGTGGGGCTGGCGGCGATTGCCGGCGTGGCGATGTGGAGCGGCGCGGGCCGGCATGGCGGGACGGGCGCATCCGGCGAGCCGCCGGATGCGTCGGCGGCTCGCGGACCGGCTGCCGCACTGCCGCAGGCCGCCGTGCCGGCAAGCACGGGCCTGCCTCCGTCGCTCGCCGGCTCCAGCGCGCCCCGCTTGCCGCTCGATGCGGGCGGCCATCTCGCGAAGGCGCGGGCGGTGCGGGATTTCTTCGACTACTGCCTGACCGCGCAGAGCGACCTGAGTGCGGCCGGGCTCGATGCGTTCGTCGTGCGCGAGATTGCCGCACAGCTCGACGGTACCGTTGCGCAGGCCGAGGCGCTCGACGTGTGGCACCGGTATCGCGCGTATCTCGACGCACTCGCGAAATTGCGCGATGCCGGCGCGGTCGACAAGTCGGACCTGGGGGCATTGCAGCTCGCGCTCGACCAGCGTGCGTCGATCGCGTACCGCACGCTCGGCGACTGGAGCCAGCCGTTCTTCGGTGCGGAGCAATGGCGGCAGCGCTACGACCTCGCACGGCTGAAGATCGCGCAGGACCCCGCGCTGACGGATGCGCAGAAGGCCGAACGGCTCGCGGCGCTCGAACAGCAGATGCCGGCCGACGAACGCGCCGCGCAGCAGCGCGTCGACCGGCAGCGCGCGGCGATCGACCAGATCGCGCAATTGCAGAAGAGCGGGGCGACGCCCGATGCGATGCGCGCACAACTGACGCAGACGCTCGGCCCCGAAGCGGCCGCGCGCGTCGCGCAGATGCAGCAGGACGACGCATCGTGGCAGAGCCGCTACGCGGACTATGCGGCGCAGCGTGCGCAGATCGAGTCGGCCGGCCTGTCGCCGCAGGATCGCGACGCGCAGATCGCCGCGCTGCGGCAGCGCGTGTTCACGAAGCCCGGCGAAGCCGTGCGCGCGGCGTCGCTCGATCGCGGGGCGGGCAGCGCGCGGTAACACGGGCGGCGCTGGCGGCCCGGCGCATGACGGTCGTTATGCCGCGCGCGTGAGATCGCGAGGCAGGTGTTGCTCGATGGTATTCGCGAGCGTGTCGAATGCCGGCCGGATGCCTTCGTGCGCGACGCACGCATAACCGAGCAACAGGCCGCGCCGCGCGGTATCGAGGTTGCTGTAGTAGCTGGTGAGCGGGCGCACGATCACGCCCGCATCGAACGCGCTCTGCGTGACCGCGCGGTCGTCGCAGGCGTCGGGCAGGCCGAGCACGAGATGCAGGCCGGCCTCGTCGCCCATCACGGGCAGCGCGTCGCCGAAGCGCGCGCGGATCGCGTCGATCATCAGTTGCCGGCGCTCGCCGTACAGCGTGCGCATCCGTCTGACGTGCGAAGTCAGGTGGCCGTCCATGATGAATTCGGCGAGCACCGCCTGCTGCATCAACTGGCCCTCGCGATACAGTTCCGACAAGCCGGTGCGGAACGTGTCGACCAGATGCTCGGGCACGACCATGTAGCCCATCCGCAGCCCCGGGAACAGCATCTTGCCGAGGCTGCCGACGTAGATCACGCGGCCGCCGTCGTCGAGCCCCTGCAGCGACGCGAGCGGGCGGCTGCCGTAGCGGAACTCGCTGTCGTAGTCGTCCTCGATGATCCAGCAGCGGTGCTGTCGCGCGTATTCGAGCAGCATCCGGCGCCGTGCGAGGCTCATCACCATCCCGAGCGGGTACTGGTGCGACGGCGTGACGAGCACGAGCCGGGGCGGATGCTGCATGTCGCTGGCGCGCGGGTCGAGCCCTTCCTGGTCGACCGGCACCGGCGTCAGCGTGAGGCCCGCCGCCTGCAATACGCTTCGCACACCCCAGTAGCACGGTTCCTCGACCCACGCGCGATCGCCGATGTCGGACAGCAGCCGCACCGCGAGATCGATCGACTGGTGGATGCCCGTCGTGATGATCACCTGGTCCGGCGAGCACTTGACCGAGCGCGCGACGCGCAGGTAATCGGCGAGCGCGCGCCGCAACGGCCGGTAGCCGCCGCCCGGCGCATAGGTCAGCAGCTCGGGGTTCGCTTCCTTCCACAGCCGCGCCTGCAGGCGGCTCCACGTCCGGCTCGGGAACTCCGACACGTCCGGCACGCCCGGCATGAACGCGCCCCATTGGCGTCGCGATACCCCCGCATGCTCGATCAGTTGCCGGCCGCGCATCGACAGGCCGCCCTGCGCGTCCGGTTGCGGCGCCGCATCGACGCTCGACGGCGGCGGCGCGGCGCCCGGCACGTGGATCGCGGCGGCATCCGGCCGCGTGTCGGCGACATAGGTGCCGCTGCCGGTGGTTGTCAGCACGTAGCCTTCGGCGGTCAGCTGGTCGTACACGTGCAGCACGGTATTGCGCGCGATCGACAGGTCGGCCGCGAGCGTGCGTGAACTCGGCAGCTTGGTTCCTGGCCCCAATTCTCCGGTCAGGATGGCCTGCTGCATCAGCTGCAGCAACTGCCGGTACATCGGCTCGGGCGAGCTACGGTCGAGACGGGCGGAGAGCCAGTCGGCGAGGATCACGGTATCCAAAGTGGTCCTACTAGTAATATTGAAATGGTTCCCTATTGTAGAACCGTGGGCGCCGTATAGTGGCTCGCATCTCAAAATCAATTGTCGCGAAGCAAGGGGACAGCCACGATGAAGTCCGATGATGTGATCGTCAGCTTTCGCGGCGTGCGGAAGACCTACGACGGCGAAACGCTGGTGGTCAAATCGCTCGACCTCGATATCCACCGCGGGGAATTCCTGACGCTGCTCGGGCCGTCGGGCTCCGGCAAGACGACCTGCCTGATGATGCTGGCCGGCTTCGAATTCCCGACCGGCGGCGAGATCCGCCTCGACGGCGAACTGCTGAACAACGTGCCGCCGCACAAGCGCAACATCGGCATGGTGTTCCAGAACTACGCGCTGTTTCCGCACCTGACGGTCGAGCAGAACGTCGCGTATCCGCTGACCGTGCGCAAGCTGCCGGCCGCCGAGCGTGCGGAACGCGTCGCGCATGCGCTGAAGATGGTGCAGATGGAGCGCTTCGCGAAACGTTACCCGGCGCAACTGTCGGGCGGCCAGCAGCAGCGCATCGCGCTGGCGCGCGCGCTCGTGTTCGAGCCGAAGCTGGTGCTGATGGACGAGCCGCTCGGCGCGCTCGACAAGCAGCTGCGCGAGCACATGCAGTACGAACTGAAGGCGCTGCACGAAAAGCTCGGCGTGACCTTCGTGTACGTGACGCACGACCAGGGCGAGGCGCTGACGATGTCCGATCGCGTCGCCGTGTTCGACAAGGGCATCGTGCAGCAGCTCGACACCGTCGACCGCCTGTACGAGTCGCCGTGCAACGAATTCGTCGCGAACTTCATCGGCGACAGCAACCGGCTGCGCGGCACCATCGCGCGCGTCGACGGCGAATTCTGCGAATTCCGGCTCGACGACGGCACGCAGCTCGTTGGCCGTCGCATCGGCGATGCGGCCGAGGGCGCGCCGGCCGTCGCGTGCATCCGCCCCGAACGCATGAGCCTCGCCCCGCACGGCGCGAACGGGCACGCGAACGGCGCGGCCGCCAACCGGTTGAGCGGCGAGGCGCGCAGCCTCATCTATTTCGGCGATCACGTGCGTATGCGCTGCGCGCTGCCGGGCCAGGACGAGTGCTTCGTGAAGGTGCCGCTCGGCACCGGCGCGCTCGACGCGTTCTCGCCCGGCGCGCCGGTCGCGCTCGCGTTCGCACCCGAACACCTGCGCGTGTTCGCTTGAGCAGGGTTTTCCCGATTTTCCGCTGTACGTCGTCAACAACAACTGCCCACTTCCACCACGAGAGGAGAGGAACCACCATGAACCGAGCAAGCATTACCGCGCGTCGTACCGCGCTGGCACTCGCGCTCGCCGTCGTCGGCGTATCGGCATCGGCTGCCGAACTCACGGTCGTCAACTTCGGCGGCGCGAACGGCGACGCGCAGAAGGCCGCGTTCAACCAGCCGTTCGAGAAGGCGACCGGCAACAAGGTCACCGCCGTCGAATACAACGGCGAGCAGGCGAAAGTGAAGGCGATGGTCGAGGCGAAGCACGTCAACTGGGACGTGGTCGAAGTCGAGTCGGGCGACCTGAATCGCGGCTGCGACGAAGGGCTGTACGAGAAGCTCGACTGGTCGAAGATCGCGAAGAAATCCGACCTGATTCCGGAATCGCCGCAGGTGTGCGGTGTCGGCTTCTTCGTGTGGTCGACGGCGCTGTCGTACAACGCGGACAAGCTGAAGTCGGCCCCGACCGGCTGGGCCGATTTCTGGAACGTGAAGAAATTCCCCGGCAAGCGCGGCATGCGCAAGGGCGCGCGCTACAACCTCGAATTCGCGCTGATGGCCGACGGCGTCGCGCCGAAGGACGTCTACAAGGTGCTCGGCACGAAGGCCGGCCAGGATCGCGCGTTCAAGAAGCTCGACGAGCTGAAGCCGTATATCCAGTGGTGGGAAGCGGGCGCGCAGCCGCCGCAGTTCCTCGTCGCCGGCGACGTCGTGATGTCGACCGCGTACAACGGCCGCATCGACGCCGCGCAGAAGGAAGGCAAGAACCTGAAGGTCGTGTGGAACGGCAGCATCTACGACCTCGACTACTGGGCGATTCCGAAGGGCTCGCCGAACAAGGCGCTGGCCGAGCAGTACATCGCGT
>Ga0209147_100268_pt1 | contig 47038 bp, 39 predicted proteins | sample AraplaCol_mLB_r2_FD_184278 | JGI IMG/M metagenome (GOLD analysis project Ga0209147, IMG submission 184278) | Arabidopsis root microbial communities from North Carolina, USA - plate scrape CL_Col_mLB_r2 (SPAdes) (version 2) | ecosystem: Host-associated > Plants > Roots > Endosphere | place: USA... | reverse complement strand
TCGCGCACGAGAAGTCGAGCCGCTCCTTGATGTTCACCGAGTACGCGGTGTTCTGCAGCCGCAGCCCCATCTGCTCGGCGATCGACATGAACAGGTTGTTGAAGATCTCGAGCCGCACCGGGTCGGCGTCGGTGCCGAGCGAGCGGCGCGTCGGCAGCGGCGTCGTGCGTGTCAGCACGAGGTTGCCCTGCGCGGTCATCTGCGCGCGCCAGCCGGGCTCGACGACGGTCGTGCCGTTCTGTTCCGCGACGATCGCCGGGCCGTCGATCGCGTCGCCGGCCAGCAGCGTGTCGCGCACGTAGAGCGCCGCGTCGTGCCATCGGCCGCCGGAATAAAAGCGCACCGCGGAATGCGCGCGCAGTGCGCCAGCGCCGCCGTCGTTGCCGTCGCCGCGCGGCGCGAGCGGGGCGATCTCCACCGGCGCGTCGGAGCGGCCGATCGCCTCGACCGACGCGAGTTCGGCCACCAGCGGCGTGCCGGGCATCAGGAACGCATAGCGCTGCCGGTACGCGGCCTCGAATGCCTGCTGCATCGCGGCGACGCTGCCGGCCGGCACGTCGAGCGTCGAATCGGTGCCCTGGTAGCGCAGGTGCACGCGGCGCTCGATCGCGATCCGCGCCTGCGGCACGCCCTGTTCGAGCAGCGCGCCGACGGCCTCGTCGGCCAGCCGGTCGAGCGCCGCGTTCAGCGCCGGCAGCGACGCGTCGGACAACACGGCCTCGACCGCACGCTCGCGCATCGCGGTCTGGTCGGCGAGGCCCATCCCGTATGCGGACAGCACGCCCGCGAGCGGGTGCGCGAACACCTGCGTCATCCCGAGCGCGTCGGCCACACCGCACGCATGCTGGCCGCCCGCGCCGCCGAACGTCGTCAGCACGTAGCGCGACACGTCGTGGCCGCGCTGCACCGAGATCTTCTTGATCGCGTTCGCCATGCTGCCGATCGCAATTTCCAGGAAACCTTCGGCGAGCGCCTCGGGCGTCTCGCGCCGCCCGGTCGCCGCGTGGATCTCGTCGGCGAGCGCGGCGAACTTCGCGACCACGCCGTCGCGGTCGAGCGGTTCGTCCGCATGCGGGCCGAACACGCGCGGGAAATGATCGGGCTGGATCTTGCCGAGCATCACGTTGCAGTCGGTCACCGTCAGCGGGCCGCCGCGCCGGTACGCGGCCGGCCCCGGGTTCGCGCCGGCCGACTCGGGCCCGACGCGCAGCCGCGCGCCGTCGAAGCCGAGCACCGAGCCGCCGCCGGCGGCCACCGTATGGATGCTCATCATCGGCGCGCGCATCCGCACGCCCGCCACCTGCGTCTCGAACACGCGCTCGAACTCGCCGTGGTAGTGCGACACGTCCGTCGACGTGCCGCCCATGTCGAAGCCGATCACGCGCTCGAAGCCGGCCGCCTGCGCGGCGCGCACCATCCCGACGATGCCGCCGGCCGGGCCCGACAGGATCGCGTCCTTGCCCTGGAACGCGTCGGCACGCGTGAGGCCGCCGCTGCTCTGCATGAACTGCAGGTTCACGCCCGGCATCTCGTGCGCCACCTGCTCGACATAACGACGCAGGATCGGCGACAGGTACGCGTCGACGACGGTCGTGTCGCCGCGCGACACCATCTTCATCAGCGGCGACACCTCGTGCGACACCGATACCTGCGTGAAGCCGATCCGGCGCGCCAGCGCGGCCAGCGCGCGCTCGTGCGCGGTGTAGCGATAGCCGTGGATCAGCACGATCGCGAGCGCGCGCACGCCCGAGTCGTACACGCGGCGCAGCGACGCCTCGGCCTGCTCCGCGTCGAGCGGCACGACGACGTCGCCGTGCGCGCCGATGCGCTCGTCGATCTCGACGACGGTTTCGTACAGCGCGTCGGGCAGCACGATGTCGAGATCGAACAGGCGCGGCCGGTTCTGGTACGCGATGCGCAGCACGTCGCGAAAGCCGCGCGTCGTCGCGAGCGCGGTGCGTTCGCCCTTGCGTTCGAGCAGCGCGTTGGTCGCGACCGTCGTGCCCATCTTCACCATGTCGACGCGCTCGGGCGTGATCGGCTCGCCGGCCGCGAGGCCCAGCAGGTGGCGAATCCCGGCCACGGCCGCGTCGCGATACTGCTCGGGGTTCTCCGACAGCAGCTTGTGCGTGACGAGCGTGCCGTCGGGCCGGCGCGCGACGATGTCGGTGAACGTGCCGCCGCGGTCGATCCAGAATTGCCAGCGCGCGGCGTCGGAGGAAACGGGGGTGTCGTGTCGGTCAGTCATGATGTCGGGTCGATGCGTCGTGAAATCGAGGGACGAGCGCCGCCGCACGGCGCGCGCGGCGCGCCATGTCACGGGGGCGATGAAAGGGGGAGGACAACGCGGGGCGGACCGCCCCGCCGGTTCAGGCGGCGTCGAGTTCGCGGCCGCGTGTCTCGGGCAGCGTCAGCGCGGCGACGATCACCACGCCGTATGCGGCGACCGCGAAGATGCCGATGCTCATGCCGAGCCCGTATTGCTTGGACAGCGCGCCGATCAGGAACGGGAACAGCGCACCGATCGCGCGGCCCACGTTGTAGCAGAAGCCCTGGCCGGAGCCGCGCACGCGGGTCGGGAACAGTTCGGTGAGGAATGCGCCCATCCCCGAGAAGATGCCCGATGCGAAGAAGCCGAGCGGGAAACCGAGCCACAGCATCGACGCGTTGGTCAGGTTCAGCGACGTGTACGCGAACGCGATCACCATCGAGCCGAGCGCGAACAGGATGAAGTTCGGCTTGCGGCCGAGGCGGTCGGTCAGGTACGCGCTCGTCAGGTAGCCGACCCACGAGCCGAAGATGATCATCGCCAGATAACCGCCGGTGCCCATCACCGTGAGGTGGCGCTCGGTCTTCAGGAAGGTCGGCAGCCACGTCGTGATCGCGTAGTAGCCGCCCTGCGCGCCGGTCGTCAGCAGCGCCGCGCGCAGCGTCGTCGTGATCAGCTTCGGCGCGAAGATCTCGGTGAGGCGCGGCGCGTCGGCCACTTTCGCCTGCGCGGCCTTCTCCTTCTCGTAGACGTCCGGCTCCTTCACGTAGCGGCGGATCGCGACGACCAGCAGCGCCGGTGCGAGCCCGACGAGGAACAGCGCGCGCCACGCCTGCTCGGCGGGCAGCACCGAGAACAGCAACGCATACAGCAGCGCGCACAGCCCCCAGCCGATCGCCCAGCCCGACTGCACGAGGCCGACCGCCTTGCCGCGGTCGCGCGCGCGGATCACTTCGCCGATCAGCACGGCACCGGCCGTCCATTCGCCGCCGAAGCCGAAACCCATCAGCGCGCGCGCGGCGAGCAGCTGATGGTAGTTCTGCGCGAGCCCGCACAACGCGGTGAACACGGCGAACCACAGCACCGTGAGCTGCAGTGTGCGCACGCGGCCGATCCGGTCGGACAGGATGCCGGCGATCCAGCCGCCGGCCGCCGACGCGAGCAGCGTGACCGTGCCGATGAAGCCCGCATCCGCGAACGAGATGCCCCAGGTCGCGACGAGGGTCGGGATCACGAACGACAGCATCTGCGTGTCCATCCCGTCGAGCATGTAGCCGACCTTGCAGCTCCAGAACGCGCGGCGCTCGCGCGGCTGCGCGTCGCCGTACCACGAGAACAGGCCGTTGCGCTCGGGGCTCGCGGGCTCCGCGGCGCTTGCCGCGAGGGTCTTGCTTTCCATGGTGATGCTCCTGTCGTGATGCGCCGTCAAACGGCGGTCGTGCGTGCGGTATGTGGTGCGGTATGTCGTGCGCTATGTGGTGCGGGCCGTCGTCGCCCCGGATCAGAATACGGCCAGCGACGCGTTCGTGATGTCGGTCATCAGCATGTGGCCGGGCGTGTGCGCGATCGCGATCGGCAGCTTCGCGTCCATCAGCGCGGTTTGCGGCGTCACGCCGCACGCCCAGAAGACCGGCAGCTCGCCGTCGCGGATCGTCACCGCGTCGCCGAATTCGGGCGCGTTCAGGTCGGCGATGCCCAGTTCGCGCGGATCGCCGAGATGGATCGGCGCGCCGTGCACGCCCGGAAACCGGCTCGTGACCTGCACCGCGCGGATCGCGTCGGCGCCGCGCATCGGCCGCATCGACACGACGAGCTGGCCACCGAAGATCCCCGCCCGGCGGTTCGGGATCGACGTGCGGTACATCGGCACGTTGCGCCCCTCCTCGACGTGGCGCAGGCCGATCCCTTCGCGAGCCAGCATGTCCTCGAACGAGAACGAGCAGCCGATCGCGAACACGACGAAATCGTCGCGCCACAGCGCTTCCAGCGACTCGACGCGCTCGGTCAGGCGGCCGTCGCGGTAGACGTTGTAGCTCGGCACGTCGGTGCGGATGTCGAGATCCTCGCCGAGCGCGTCGACCCGGAACGCGCCCGGTTCGCCGACGCCCAGCAGCGGGCAGGCTTTCGGGTTCGCCTGGCAGAAGCGCAGGAAATCGTGCGCGTACGCATCGGGCAGGATCGCGAGGTTCGCTTGCGCGTACGGGCCACAATGGCCCGCGGTCGGGCCGCGGAATGCGCCGCGGCGCACGGACTGGCGGAATTCGGAAGGCGTCATGAGGTTCTGTCGCTTGTCGGTGTGTCGTCGGGATGACGGTGCCGTGTCATCGGATACGGCGAAGAATAGAAAAGAAAAAATTTTGTCGCCAACGAGTTTTTTTGCGCTTCGTGTATAGAATTTCTTTACACGAAGCCGGGTTTTCCCCAGTCCCGTTCATTTTTTCAGCGGGACAAGCTGCGCGCCCAACGCCTTGCCGACCACCATGAACACGCGTTTTCTCGAAACCTTCGTCACGCTCGCGAAGCTGCGCAACTTCCGCACGACGGCCGCCGCGCTGCACGCGACCCCGGCCGCGATCTCGCAGCGCCTGAAGGCGCTCGAGGACGAATTGCAGACGGTACTCGTCGACCGCGACAGCCGCGAGTTCCGGCTCACGCCGAACGGCGAATACCTGCTCGGCTACGCGAAAGCCGTGGTCGAGGCGACGCAGGAACTGCTGGCCGCCGCGTCCGGCGAAAGTGCGCTGCGCGGGAAGCTGCGGCTCGGCGTGATCGAGACCGTCGTGCACAGCTGGCTGCCGCACTACATGCGGCGGCTGGCGGCCGACTATCCGCAGCTGGAAATCGACCTGACCGTCGACGTCAGCGTCGTGCTGCAGCGCCGGCTGATGGCCGGCGAGCTCGACCTGATCATCCGCGTGGAAGGCAGCGACGAAGCGTCGGTCGTGTGCGACGCGCTCGCGAACTATCCGGTACGCTGGATCGCGCGGGCGGGGCTGCTGCCGAATACGCGCTCGGGCCTCGCGCGGCAGGTGCTGCGCCAGCCGATTCTCACGTATGGGCGCGGTACGGCGCCCCACCGCGCGCTCGAGGATATCGTCCGTACCCTTGCGCATGCGCACGGCGTGCCGCTGTCGGACACGCGCATCACCGGGTCGCCTTCCATCTCCGTGATCGTTCAGCTCGTGCGCGACGGTTTCGGTGTCGCGGCGATTCCGGTGCTGTTCGTCGATGCGCTGATCGAGAGCGGCGAAGTCGTCGAGCTGCCGCTGCAGCCGTCGCCGCCGTCGATCGTCGTGTCGATGTCGCGGCGGGCGGATGCGCCGAGGTTCGTGCACGGCGCGTCGATTGCGGCGCGGGTCGCGTGTCACGAGTATTGCGAGAAGAGTACGCGGCGGTTGGTTGAAGCGCTTTGAGGCGTGGGTCGCGCAAAGCTGTGTTTTTCGGGTTCCTGAGCGTGTATCTCGCTTGTGACCAGGACGGGGGCGGGTCAGTGGCCCCGTAGACCGTGGGTAGGCAGGGCTTGATGAAGAATTGATTGCGCGCGTTGCCGCGAAAACCCGCGTTCAAGCGTGGGCTTCCAGGCGCGGCGCGCCGTTACTTATCTGCAATGCGAAATAAATGAATCAGACAGCCATTCACGCGGATAACCCTGCATGCGGCTGCGTCAGCTTGCCGTCGCCGTACTCGCGCAGCACCTTCGAAATCACGACGCGATAGCCGTCCAGCCAGCGCGCCTGCTTCGCCTTTGCCTCGCGATGCGCCGGATGCTGCATCAACTGCTGCAGCGCCGCCTCCGACTCCCAGTAATAGACGTTCTGGATCAGCCCCGATTCGGCGTTTTCCCATGTCTCCTCGCCGAGATAGCCGGGTGTCGCGCGCGCCATGTCGGCGATCTGCCGGTCGAGCCGATGGAATTCGTCGTCGTATTGCCCGGCGCGAAAAATGAAGGTCGACGCGTACATGCCTGCTCCATCGAAAGCGATTGAAAGAGCGGCGATTGTAAGGCACGCGCGGCGTGGCGCGATCGTCACGCGGCCAGCGGATCGGCGCCGGCCTGGCCGGCAAGCCACGCGTCGATGCGCGGCGCGTCTTCGCACAGGCCGGCCGCGGGCGCCGGCATCGCGGCCAGCGCGTGCCGTGCACGTTCGAGCGCCTCCCCGAAGCCGCGCAACTCGCGCGTCGCCGGGCGGTCGCCGGCGTGGCGGCGTGCGAGTGCCGCTTCGATATTCGCGGCGATCAATGCACGCTGAGCGTCGATGAAGTCGATGCACAGCGTGCGGCAATGCGCGGATACCGACGCAACGGCGAACAGGACGGGCACGATCGACACGGTCAGGTACCCGCCGGGCGCGAGCCGCGACAGCGCGCGATGTCCCTCCTGCCCGCCGCCGGTCAACGATGCGAACACCGCATCGCGCCACACCGCGCGCTCGACCACGAGCGCATCGCGATACGCATCGAGCGCCGCGCGGTCTGCGACCTGTCCGGCCGTCACCAGCGGAATCGGGAAGGAGGATTCGACGGGAGCCTGCGCGCCCGCGGTGTCGACAATGCAGTTCGCGCCAAGCCATCCCGCATCGTCGCGCCGCGCGGCCAGCACTCGGGACTGCAACCGGTCGGGCAGCATCGGATCGAGCGGCACCGCGCCGCAGATCGACGGCTTGTCCGCATGCACGCTGCAGCGGCCGTCGTCGGCCAGTGCCGCACAACGGCCGAGCGACGGATAGTCGTAGCCCTGCAGCGTCAGCGCGATCCATTCGCTCCCCGCGCCGCCGGCGCGATGAAACAACTGCCCGGCCAGCGCATCGGAAGCCGCGACATCGTCGGCATCGAGCGCGTGTTCACGGCCGCCCGCGCGCCAGCGCTCGCCGATCCGCCGCTTCGGCACGCGACGGATCGTCAGCGCACCGACGAAGCGATGCCGATGCCGGAACAGTTCGCGCAACGACAGCGTCGGCGCGCTGTTGCAGCAGCGTCCGCATGCGTTGCACGCGAGCAGGTAGGTGTCTACCACGGCCGTCGCACCGAATCCTGGTAGCGCGTGAGAATGAAGCGCGCGACGTCGTCCGAGTGATAGGCGGCGACGAGTTGCGTCACCCACGGCTTCGCGCGATCGGCATCGCGCACCGTCAGCACGTTCGCATACGGCGAGCGCGCGTCCTCGAGGCTGATGCTGTCGCGCGCGGGTTGCAGCCCGGCACGCGCCGCATCGTCGCTGTCGATTGCAACGAACGCGGCCTTGTCGAGCGCCGCGTAAAGGCGCTCGCGGCGCAGCGCGACGAGTTTCAGCCCGAGCCGGTTGCCGGTCACGTCGCGCAGCGTCGCATGCAGGCCGGCCTGCTCGCGCAGCGTCACCAGCGTGTCGTTCTGCAGCAGCACGAGCGCGCGCGCCATCCCGCGCGGATCGGCGGGAATCGCGACCGTCGCACCGGGCTGCAGTTCGTTCAGGTTCTTGAGCTTGCGCGAATAAAGCGCCATCGGCAGCGTGACGGTCGGCGCGATCCCGGTCAGGGCGTAGCGTTTCTGCGCGCGCGTCGCGGCAAGCTGTTGCGCATCCTCGAAGCTGGCCGCGTCGATCCGGCCATCGGCCAGCGCCGCGTCGATGCGCGACGCATCGTCGAATTCGACGACGTCGATGCCGAATCCGCGTGACGCCGCGACCCGCTTCACTTCGTCGAGGATCTGCGCGTGCACGCCGCGCGTCACGCCGACGCGGACGGCCGCTGCAGTCGCTGCAGTCGATTCAGCGGCGATGGCCAAAGCCGGATGAACGACCCCGCACGCAACCATCAGCCACGCGCCCAGGTAGTGCACGACGCGCTTCATGACGCATCCCTCAGAATCGTGCGAAACCCGATATGCGACGCGCCGAGATCGGCTTCCTGCTGTTCACGCGACGACGCGCGATAGCGCACGCAGTAATCGCGCGAGCACAGGAACGAGCCGCCCTTGATGACCATCGGCGTATCGTGCCGACGCGTCGGCGGCGCGACGGCCGCCGTGTCGCCGTTGGTATGCGACTGGTGCGGGCCCGTATAGGCGTCCTTCGTCCACTCCCACGCATTGCCGATCATGTCGTAGAGCCGGAACCCGTTCGCCGCGTAGCAGCCGACGGGCGCGAGCCCCGCGTGGCCGTCCTCGGCCGTGTCGAGCACCGGGAACGCGCCCTGCCAGTAGTTCGCGGCCGGCTTGCCCTGCGCGTCGCGCGGCGCCGCGTCGAGCGACGCGTCGTCGCGGCCGGCCTTGCCCGCGTATTCCCATTCGGCCTCGGTCGGCAGGTCGCGGCCGAGCCACCGCGCATACGCGAGCGCATCGCGCTGCGTGACGAGCGTGACGGGCAGGTTGCCGATCCCGTCGACGCCGCTGCCCGGCCCGCGCGGATGACGCCACGACGCGCCCTTCACCCACGACCACCACGCGAGGTCGCGCGCGTTCATCTCGTCGCGCGTCGGCACATGGAACACGGCCGCCCCGCCCTGCTGCTCGGCCTCGGTAACATAGCTGGTTGCCTGCACGAACGCGGCGAACTGCGCGATCGTCACGTCGGTCTGGTCGATCCAGAACCCGCCGACGCGCGTGCGGCCGTCGCCCACCGGGCGCTCGTCCGCGTAGCCGCGCGTGCTGCCGAACACGAACGCGCCGCCGCGCAGGTGCACCATCCCGGCCTTCGGGTCGTCGCGCCATCCGGCCGGCAGCCCCGAATAGCGCGCGCACTGCCGCTCCGAGCCGAGCGGCGCGAGCGCGCGGCCGCGATTCGCGTCGTCGAATGCGTCGCCCCCCGGCGCGACGGGATTCGCATAGCCGGCCGCGAACGCGGCGGCGAACAACGTGGCAGCCAGCGCCGCGCCGATCGTCCAGAACCGGAACCGCATCGTGTCGCCCCGGTATCAGTAGTAACCGCGCGGACGCAGCGGTTCGACACCGCCGACGTTGCTCATGTAGGTCTTCCACTGGTCGACGAGCGTGCCGATCACCGACGGGTTCTGCGCCGACACGTCGGTCGTCTCGCCGCGATCCGACGCGAGGTCGTAAAGCTGCCAGTGCCCGTCGAGCGGCCCGAGCGGCGGTTCGGTCCACAGTGCCTTCCAGCGGCCGTCGGCGCTGCGCAGGTAGGCGCGCCCGTAGGCTTCGTCGCCGAACGGCGTCGTATGCACCTCGCCCGTCGCCGACCCCGTGAGCACCGGCAGCAGCGACTGGCCGGTGACCGGATACACGTAGCGGTTGTTGTAGATCACCTTGCCCTTGTTCTGGTCGACGCCCGTCAGCGTGTTGACGAGCGGCGGCGCCGGCTGCGACGGCGGCGTCACGCCCGCGATCGCGAGGAACGTCGCCGTGTTGTCGGTCACGTGCGTGAACGCGCGCAGCGTCGGCAACTGCTGCGCCTGGCCCGGCAGGCGCACGATCGTCGGCGTCGATACGCCGCCTTCGGCCGAATACCCCTTCGTGAGCCGGAACGGCGACGCGCTCACCTCGGCCCAGCGCAGCCCGTACTGCAGGCGCTGCGCGTTCTGCTTGCCGTTGTCGGTGCCGAGGGTCGAGTAGACCGGCTCCTGCCCGTTCGCGGTGTCGGTCGCCGTCGGGTCCGCGCCCGAGTCGATCGGCCAGCCTTCCGAGCCGTTGTCCGACTGGAACATGATGAACGTGTTGTCGTATTCGCCGATGTCCTTCAGGTGCTGGATCAGGAGTCCGATGTTGTAGTCGAGGTTCTCGACCATCCCCGCATAGATCTCCATGTAGCGCGCCTGCGCCCGGCGCTCGGCCGGCGACAGGCTCGACCACAGCTTGTCGACCTTGCCGGCGCCGTAGTCGCTGTAGCCGTCGGCGGCCGAATGCACCGCGCTGACGTACTTCGCGCTCGCGGTGCCGTTGTTCGCGGTCGCGGGCGACGCCGCCGTCGTTTCGGGCAGGCCGTCGAACGGCTTGAAGTCGGCGGGGATCAGGCCGAGCGCCTTCTGCCGTGCGATCCGCGCATTGCGGATCGCGTCGTAGCCGGCGTCGTACACGCCCGCGTACTTGTGCAGCCATGGCTCGGGCACCTGCAGCGGCCAGTGCGGCGACGTATATGCCGCGTACGCGAAGAACGGCTTGCCGTCGCGCTTGTTCGAATCGATGTACGAGATCAGCTTCTGCGTATAGAAATCGGTCGAATAGAACACGGCCGGGCTGCCGCCCGCACCGCCCGGCTGCCCGGGCTGGCCAGGCTGCACGTAACGGCCGTCTTCCGTGTAGTTCGACGAGCCGGCCGGCTCGTGCGCGAAGTGGTTGGTCGCCGCGCCGCCGAGCAGCACGTAGCTGCGCTCGAAGCCCCACTGGTCCGGCGTCTGCCCGCTGCCCGTCGCGCTGCCGACGATCCCCGAGCCGATATGCCACTTGCCCGCGATGTATGTGTGGTAGCCGGCATCCTTCAACAGTTGTGCGAACGACAGCGCGCGGTCGTTCAGGTAGCCCTCGTAGCCGGGCAACCCGCGCCGTTCGTCGGTCGGTACCCCCATCGTGCCTTCGCCGACCAGATGGTGATCGGTGCCGGACACCAGCATCGCGCGCGTGATCGCGCAGACGGTGCCCGTGTGATGGTTCGACAGGATGCGGCCCGACGCGACGAGCGCGTCGAGGTTCGGCGTGTTGATCTCGCCGCCGAATGCATGGATGTCGGAATAGCCGAGATCGTCGGCCATGATGTACAGGATGTTCGGGCGTTTCGCCGCCAGCGGTGGCGCGGGGTTCGTCGATGACGACGGCGCATCGCTGTCGACGCCGCCGCACGATGCGAGCGACAACGCGCCGGCAATCGCGGCGCAGACGACACGGAAACGAAAAGCATGCAACGGCGAAGCGGACTTTTTCATCGTTCTGGAACGCACGATCTACGGGATCGGCGATCTTAGCGTCGCGCGCGCGGCACCCAAAGTCCGATTCGTCACATGCTAACGGGGCGGCGGAATATGCGCGCAAGCCGAATACCGGCCATCAGCACGCGCGTATGCATGCGCCCGCGCCGCGCGCCGAAGCCGGCCGCCGCAGGGCCGCACGCGACGGCTCGGCGGCTCGGCGGCTCGGCGGCGCGTCGTACTTCAGCTGCGTCCGCCGAGGCTGCCGCCGCCGTCCACGGCCAGCACCTGCCCCGTGACGAAGCCGGCCTCGTCCGACAGGAAGAACGCGATCGCGGCCGCCACATCGTCGGGCGTGCCGAGCCGGCGCGCGGGAATCGTCGCGAGCACCTTGCGTTCGGCTTCGCTGCCGACGGGCCGCGTCAGCCGGAACAGTTCCGTCTCGATCGGCCCCGGCGCCACCGCGTTGACGGTCACGCCATGTTCGGCCAGTTCGAGCGCCCACGTGCGCGTGCAGCCGACGAGCGCGCTCTTCGCGGCGGAATACGCGGTGCGATCGAGACTGCCGAAAATCGCCCGGCTGCAGATGTTGACGATGCGCCCGTGGCCGCGCGCCTTCATCGCGTCCGCGAAGTGCTGCGTAACCTGGATCGCGGCCCGCACGTTGAGATCGAACACGGTCTGCAGCGACCGGAAATCGATCTGTCCGAGCGGTTGCGGCATCACGATGCCCGCGTTGTTCACGATACCGTCGACAGCGTGCTGCTCACCGATACGGGCAAGCGTTGCCGCCGTCTGTTCGATGTCGGCGAGATCGCACGCGCGCAATTCGCCGGGAAAGTCGATGCCCTGCACATTTCGCGCGAGGCCGATGACGTGATGACCGTGCCGTGCGAGCAAGGTGCTGACCGCGAGGCCGATGCCGCGCGTTGCGCCGGTGACGAGATAGGTGCGAGATGACATGCGTGCTCCCGAAGTCCGTTCACGTGAATAGCGTGGAGAGAGGTTTCCAGGGTGGAGACCCGGAACCGGTGCTTTGGTCAGACGATTCTACGTGCGTAACGGAAGTTACGTCGTGTCGTTACGCGCCTGCCCGTAGCAACACGTTACGTTTGCTGCGCTTCAGCCGAGCAAGGAATTTCCAGATCACGATTGGCGAGAATTATCGTCAGATTTAATCTTGATGCACCGAATATGAAAGAAAGCTTGTCAATTAAATATCGCACCCGCAAACGTTTTATTCGAATGAATTATGTATCCGAAAAGTTAGACGAATAATGACCTTAAAACAAAATCCATTTGAAACGACAACAGGCACGTCTCTTGCTGAATCCCCTCACCATGTGCCGCGTTCGACCAGGAACGAATAACCCGAAAACCGGGCGCCGCCATATTGCGCACAAGTGAATCCGGGCTACGTGACGCAGACCGGCTACAACAACAACGCCACGCTGGTGCAACGAGGCAACGCCGACTACGCGAGCATCAACCGGAACGGCTTCAACAACACCGTTTCGGTCAAGCAGCACTAAACGCCGCCGGCATAACGGAAAGGCCGGACGGATACACGTTCGGCTTTTTTTCATTCGACAGGGGACGATCATGGTCGGCATTCACGATCTCAGCGCCTATTTCGACATCGCCGCCAGTGCCGGCGGCGTGAATATCGTGCCGCACGTGCGGGCGGCCGCACCGGTCGACGTGTCGTACAGCCTGCGCATCACCCGCACCGGCGGCACGGGCTCGGCCTCGCTGACGCGCTCCGGCGAATCGCGGCTCGCGGGCGGCGAGGATCAGCCGCTCGCGACGCTGCGGCTGAGCGTCGATTCGAGCGATATCTGCAAGGCGACGCTGGTTCTGCACGTCAACGGCGAGCGGGCGGAGTATTCGGTGGACTGCAATCCGCGTGGGGCGTCGAGTTGAGATGTTGCGGCGACCGCAAGGCCGACCGCGTACCGCCCGCGGGTCGCGGTGACCGGATGGACGTCGGTGCCGAAGCGTTTTTCCCGCAAACTGCCGCCGGCAATCATCGGCGGACCGGGTGTCGCGTGAGATTCTGAACGGTCAATGCCGGAACGATGACGATCACGACCTGCGGTTCCCGCTTCACGACGGTGTGCCCCAAGGTATTCGGCGTGCGACGACCCTGCGTCGCAGGGATACCGCAACCGTCGCGCCCGCCTCACCCATCCGACGCGAGCATCTTCGGTATCTCGTCGACGAGCGCATCGATGACGACACGCACCTTCGACGGCACGTGGCGCGATGCCGGCCGCACCGCGAACACTTCGGCGCCCGACACGCTGTTGCTGTCCATCACGAGCGCGAGGCGGCCGTCGCGCAGGTAAGGCGCCATCAGCCAGCAGGGGAGCCACGCGAGGCCCGCGCCGGCGGCGGCCGCATCCGCAATGGCCTGCAGGTCGTCGAGCCGCAGGCGCCCGGCCGGACGATGGTCGTGCACCGCGCCGTTCGCGCCGACTATCGGCCACGGCGTCGGTTGCCCGCCGCGCGAATACGCGATGCCGACGTGCGACGCGAGTTCGTCGAGCCCCGCCGGCCGGCCATGACGTTCGAGATACGCGGGCGATGCGCAGATGCCCATGCGCTGCACGCCGAGCTTGCGGCCGACGAGCGCGCTCGTATCGGCGAGCTCGCCGATGCGCACCGCGATGTCGAAGCCGTCGTTGACGAGGTCGGCCACGCGATCGCTGAACGACACGTCGATTTCGAGCCGCGGATGGCGCTCCACGAGGCGCCGCATGAGGGGCGCCACGCATTGCCGCCCGAACAGCACGGGCACGCTGACGCGCAGCCGCCCCGCCGGCTCGCGCTGGCCCGCGTCGAGCGCGGCCTCCGTCTCGCCGAGTTCGGCGAGCAGCCGCCGGCACTGTTCGTAATAGACGAGCCCTTCGTCGGTCAGGCCGAGCTGGCGTGTCGTCCGCTGCAGCAGCCGGGTGCCGAGACGGCGTTCGAGCCGCGCGACGACCTTCGCGACCGCCGAGCGCGTGACGCCGAGCCGCAGCGCGGCCGCCGCGAAGCTGCCCGAATCCACCACGTCGACAAATTCGGCAACGCCTCTCAGCCGCTCGTCCATGCCATTTCGCTCCGGTTGGGTAACTGGTTTGTGTCCATGCAGGCGACAGTCGTCGGCCGAATTATCGTCAATGCGTCCCTGCGCGCAACACTATGATAGTCCGCACTATCTCTAAAAAGGAGTCGACATGCACGCATGGCAAGTGAAACCGGGCGACGGTGTGGCCGGGCTTCGGCGCATCGACGCGACACGCCGCGCGGTCGGGCCGACCGACGTCGTCGTGAAGATCCATTCGGCCGGCCTGAACTATCGCGACCTGATGTTCGCGCGCGGCGACTATCTCGGCATCGGCAACGAAGCGCTGATTCCGGTTGCCGACGGCGCCGGCGAAGTCATCGAAACGGGCCGCGACGTCACGCGCTTCAAGCCCGGCGATCGCGTGATCAACACCTACTTCCCGCGCTGGATCGACGGGCCGCCGACGCCGCGGAAAACCTCGGGATCGCCCGGCTCGCATTTCGACGGCGTGCTGGCCGAGCACTTCGTGTCCGACGAAGCGGCGCTGGTCGCGATTCCCGCGCATCTGGACTACGACGAGGCGGCGACGCTGTCGTGCGCGGGCATCACCGCATGGAACGCGCTGTTCGCCGACGGCGGCCTGGGGCCCGGCGCGACCGTCGTGCTGCTCGGCACGGGCGGCGTGTCGATCGTCGCGCTGCAGCTCGCGCATGCCGCGGGGCTGCGCACCATCGTCACGTCGTCGAGCGACGCGAAGCTCGAACGCGCCCGCGCGCTCGGTGCGGACGCAACCATCAACTATCGCGCCACGCCCGAATGGCAACACGACGTGCTGCGGCTCACCGGCGGCGCGGGTGCGGATCTGGTCGTCGAAGTCGGCGGCAAGGATACGCTGCCGCGCTCGGTCGCCGCGACGAAGATGGGCGGCACCGTGTCGGTGATCGGCGGCCTCAGCAGCTTCGGCGGCCCCGAGCTCGGGCTGCTGTCGCTGATCGGCGGGATCAGGCGGCTGCAGGGGATCATGGTCGGCAGCCGCGCGATGCTCGACGACGTCGTGCGCCTCGTCGACGCGAAGCGGATCAAGCCGGTGGTCGATCGCGTGTTCGGCTTCGACGAAGCGCCGCAGGCGTATGCGTACCTGCAGTCGGGGCAGCACTTCGGCAAGGTCGTGATCCGCGTCGCGCGGTAAGCGCATCGGGGTGACGGGCAGCGGGCGGCCTCGCCCGCTGCATCCAACGTCAGAACCGGTGACGGATCCCCGCGTGAATCATCAGCTGCTTCGAGGTCGACGACAGGTCCGCCGCGCCGGGAACATAGGCCTGGTCGAGCGACGAGCCCGTCGCGTCGCCCGCGATCCGCTGGTAGGCGCCCATCAGGTACACGTCCGTGCGCTTCGACAGCGTGTAGTCGGCCATCAGCCCGAGCGAATGGATCTTCGGCTTCGCGGTGCCCGTCGTCGCGTCGTAGCGCACCGTCGTGTACACGTACTGCGCCCCGACGAACAGCGCGGGCGTGAACTGGTATTTGCCGTTCACTTCGAAGTTCTGGTACTTGATCGACGTCACCGTGCCGCCTGCGAGCGGGCCGGTCACGGGCTCGATCGTTTCGTCGCCGAACAGGTAACCGACGTTCGCGGTCGGCCGCGTGACGTTGCTGTTCGTGTACGCGAACCCGATCGTCGCGGGCCCCGCCGTGTAGTTGATGCCCGCACCGAAGATCCGCAGCCGCGCCGACGCGAAGTTCGCATCGGCGCCGACCGAGCCCGCGATCGCGCCGCCCGGCGTCGCACCCGGGTTGTCCGCATTCAGGAAGGCCGCGCCGACGAGCCACCCGCCCTGCTCGTACTGCGCGCCGACGCTCCACTGCCGGTTGTTCGCAAAGCCCGTGTCGTTACTGAAGCTGTACGTGCCGCCGAACGAGAAGCCGGCGAAATCCGGACTCGCATACTTGACCGTGTTGTTCACCCGAAACGTATTGCCGGTGTTGTCGTTGTCGAGCGGATGCGAGAACGGATAGACGCCCCAACTGCCGTTCGCGGTGGTCGGCGCGAGATAGTCGACCACCGCATCGTATTGCCGGCCGAGCGTCAGCGTGCCGAACCGCGCGCTGCCGAGGCCGACGTACGCCTGCCGCCCGAACATCCGGCCGCCCTGCGCGAGCGTGCCGCTGTTCACGTTGAAGCCGTTCTCGACCTGGAACAGCGCGCTGTAGCCGCCCCCCAGATCCTCGCTGCCCTTCAGCCCCCAGCGGCTGCCCTGCGCGAAGCCGCTCGCCATCTGCCATGCGCCGTGGCCGCCGACATTGTTCGTGTAGTCGATGCCCGCATCGACGAGGCCGTACAGCGTGACGCTGCCTTGCGCGAACGCGGGCGCGGCGCACAGTGCCGGCATCGAGACGAAAATCAGTCTCCAGTTCATCCGTCATCCTTATTTGTTTTGTCGTTACCGCGCCAGTCATGGCGCCACCGCTTACTTCGTGCCGTAGATGTCGAAGTCGAAATACTTCCGGTTGATCCGCTGGTACGTGCCGTTCGCGAGGATCGTCGCGAGCGCGCGGTTGAAGGCGTCGCGCAGGTCGTTGTCCTGCTTGCGCAGCCCGAGCCCGTCGCCCTGCCCGAAATACTTCGCGTCGTCGATCGCCGCGCCGACGAACGCGAAATCCCTGCCCTGCGGCTTCTTCAGGAAACCGTCGCTCGCCGCGATCGATGCCTGGAACGCCGCATCGAGCCGGCCCGTCACGAGATCGGCATAGACCTGGTCCTGGTTCGGGTACGACACGATCTGCGCGCCGGCCGGCTGCCAGTTCGCGATCGCATAGTCGGCCTGCGTGGAGCCCTGCTCGACGCCCACACGCTTGCCCTTCAGCGCGTCGGCCGTCGGCAGCAGCGGCGAACCCTTGCGCGCGACGAGGCGCGCCGGCGCATTCGAGATCCGGTTCGTGAAGGCGATCTGCTGCTGCCGCTTCGGCGTAATCGTCATCGACGACGCGATGACGTCGAACTTGCGCGCGAGCAGCCCGGGAATCATCCCGTCGAAACTCGATTCGACCCACACGCAGCGCGCATGCAGCTCCGCACACAACGCATTCGTGATGTCGATCCCGAAGCCCGTCAGCGTGCCGTCGGGCAGCTTGTACTCGAGCGGCGGGTAAGTCGGATCGACCGCGAGGCGAATCTCCCTGCCCGCCCAGTCACCCGCATGCGCCGCCCCCGCCGCCAGCGCCACCGCGAGCGCCGCCATCCGTTTCCATTGCTTCCACTGCTTCATTGCCAGTCTCCTTCCTCGTGTGAATCGTCAGTCAAAACCATCCGGGTGCGTCACGCGAGATAGCGCTCCGCCAGCGCAATCCAGTAGCTCGCGCCGGTGGCGAGGCACGCGTCGTTGAAGTCGTAGCCGGGATGGTGCAGCCCGCATCCGGCGCCGCCTTCGCCGTTGCCGTCACCGTTGCCGATCGACAGGTAGCTGCCGGGGCAAGCGTTCAGCATGAACGCGAAGTCCTCGCTTGCCGCGATCGGCCGCAGATTGGGGATCAGCGCGCCGTCACCGCCCCATTCGCGGGCGACGTCGCGCGCAAAGGCGGTTTCCGCCGCGTGATTGACGAGCACCGGATAGTCGTGGCGGTAATCGATCTCGGCCGTCGCGCCGTAGCTCGCGGCCTGCCCGTGCACGATCTCGCGAATGCGCCGTTCGAGCAGCGCGCGCACGTCCGGCGACAGTGCGCGCACGCTCAGTGCCAGATCCGCGTGCGGCGGGATCACGTTCGACGCGGTGCCCGCATGGATCGAGCCGGCCGTCACGATCGCCAGGTCCTGCGGGTTCACGTTGCGCGACACGACGGTCTGCAGCGCCATCACGATCGACGCGCAGACGACCACCGGATCGATCGTCGTATGCGGCGCCGCGCCATGCCCGCCGCGCCCGGTCACGCGCACGCGCACCTCGTCGGCCGATGCCATCGCCGGGCCGTCGCAGAAGCCGAGCACGCCGGCCGGCAGGCCCGGCACGTTGTGCATCGCGAACACCGCATCGCACGGAAACTGCTCGAACAGCCCTTCGTCGATCATCCGCTTCGCGCCGCCGAGCCCTTCCTCGGCCGGCTGGAAAATCAGGTTCAGCGTGCCCGTAAAGCGGGCGCGCTCGGCCAGGCACCGCGCCGCCGCCAGCAGCATCGCCGTATGGCCGTCGTGGCCGCATGCGTGCATCACGCCGTCGCACCGGCTCGCATGCGGCAGCCCGGTCGCCTCGCGGATCGGCAGTGCGTCCATGTCGGCGCGCAGCCCGAGCCGCTTCCCGGCGCCTCGCGTCAACGTGCCGACCACGCCCGTGCCGCCGAGCCCGCGTGTCACCCGATAACCCCACGTTGTCAGGAAGCCGGCCACGAGGTCGCTCGTCGCATGTTCCTCGAAGCCGAGCTCCGGATGCGCGTGCAGCCGTCGGCGCAGCGCAATCATCTCCGTCTCGATGGCCGCCAATTCCGGCTGGACTGGTCTGTGGTTCAACCCCGATTCTCCTCGATGTACACCGGTTGCCGATCGCCCGAATGACCGATCGTGGCCGCATCGTAGGCAGCGAAAATCCCGGCGAACAGCCGCGGTTTCGTTATGATGACAACCTTTCGTTGTCGGGTATCACGCCATGGGTACGATCAGGCTGCATCAGCTTCAGGCGCTCGTCGCGAGCGCGGAGGCCGGGAGCATCCGCGGCGCGGCGCGCACGCTCGGGCTGTCGCAGGCGGCCGTCACGCGCGCGCTGCGCGAACTGGAGGCCGGCGAGCGCCTGCCGCTGCTCGTGCGCGCGCCGGAGGGGATCGGCTTCACGGAATACGGCAAGACGCTGCTCACGCACGCGAAGCTCGTGCTGAAGCAGCTCGAACATGCGCAGAGCGATCTCGAACGCATGCGCGGCCGCATCGAGGGCCGGCTGAGCATCGGCGTGACGCCGTGGCTCACGATGACGTTCCTGGCTGAAACGGTGCTGCGCTTTCGCGAGCGGATGCCCGACGTGCGCCTCGAACTCTACGAGGCGCTGATGGCCGTCGCGCAGCCGCTGTTGCGCGACGGCAGCATGGATTTCGCGCTCGGGCACGTGCAACCGGGCGGCACGCAGGAATTCGCGTTCGAGCCGATGCTGCGCTACGAGACATCGGTGATGGTGCGCGCCGGCCATCCGCGCGAACGCGCGCGATCGATCCACGACCTGCTCGAGAACGACTGGGTGCTGAATTTCGCGGCCGACGGGCAGGCCGCGCTCGTCGACTACCTGTTCACGCGCCACGGTGCGGACATCGACGAACGGCGCATCGTCCGCGCGCAGTCGGCGGCGATGCTGCAGACGATGCTCGAACAGGCCGACATGTGCACGTGGTGCCCGACGATTCTCGCTGCGGTGCCGCCGTTCGGCGAACGGATGCGCGCGTTGCAGCTGAAGGAGACTTTCGAGCCGCGCGACCTCGGGATCGTCACGCGGCGCAGCAGCACGCTGAGCGACGCGGCGCGCTGCTTCATCGACTGCCTGCTGCACGTGATCCGCCGCCATGCGCGATCGGCACGCAAGGCGGATCTCGCGCTGTTCAGGACGCTGTCGCTGCTGATCTGACGCGCGGCGAACACGGGCGGGCCGCCGCGTCGCCACATGCGCGGCGTGGCCGTGCCCGCGCCCGTGCCCGTGCCGCCCGTCAGATTTTCGCGGTCAGCGTGATCCCGACCGTGCGCGGATCGCCGTACAGCACCGGATACGCGCCATACGACGGCAGCAGCTCGAGCTTCTTGTAGACCTTGTTGGTCAGGTTCGTCACGTAACCCGTCACGATGTACTTCTGGTTCGGCGTCGTGTAGGAGACGTGCGCGTTCAGCACCGTGTAGCCGCCCTGCCAGAGCTGCGGCATCGTCTGCCGGGTCGCGCTGAAGTATTCGCGGCTGCGGTAGTTCACGTCACCGCCGGCCGTCAGCGTGCCGAACGACACCGGTACGCGATAGTCGAAGCCCGCATTGATCGTCGTATGCGGCGAGCGCGCGAACGAGTTGCCGACGGCGGTCGGCACGTAGCGGAACTCCGTATAGCGCGTGTTCAGCATCCCGAGGTTCGCGAACAGGTAGAGGCTGTTGACCGGCTGCGCCTTCAGCTCCAGTTCGAAGCCGTCCGCGCGCCCCTGCCCCGCATTCGACAGCGTCGACACCGGCGGGCCGCCGAACGGGTTCGGCGCGAGCGCGAACACCTGGATGTCGCGATAGTCGTAGTGGAACACGCTCGCGTTGACGATCAGCCGCTTGTCGAACCACTCGCTCTTGATGCCGACTTCATAATCGGTCAGGTACTCCGGCGACACGGTCGACACCGTGCTCTGCGTATACGCGTTGCCGTTGTAGCCGCCCGAACGGAAGCCGCGCGCATAGCGGAAGTACGCACGCACGTTGCTGCTGAGCGCGTATTCGGGCGTGAGGTCCCAGGTCGGCGCGCGCCAGGTGTTCGTCTGGTTCTGCCGCGCGCTGACCGCCAGCGGCGACGACACCGACGACGGCTCCCACCAGCTGCCCGGATTGCCGAACGTCACGTTGCCGGTGCCCTGCAGCCCGGTCAGGTTGATGTTCTTGCGCTCGATCGTGTAACGCAGCCCGCCCGTCACGTTGAAGCGGTCGGTAAACCGGTACTTCACGCTGCCGAAGATCGCCGCGCTCTGCGTGTGCTGCGTGAGGTCGGTCAGGTGGTAGAACGCGGGTGACGGCGAACCCGGCAAGCCGCCGCCGGCGCCCTGCTCGGCCAGTTGCTCGGTGAACAGGTGCGTGCCGACGAGCCAGCTCAGCCGGTCGTTCTGCGGCGATTCGAGCCGGAATTCCTGCGAGAACTGGCGGCTCGACAGGCGATCGTGCGAGCGTGCGGCGTCGAACGCCGAATAGTCCTCGTCGTCCTGGTACCAGCGGTGCAGCCCTTCGAATGCGGTGATCGACGTGAGCGTGACTGCCGGGTTGATGCGCCAGTGCGCGGTGAGCGACGTGCCCCAGGTCGAGATGTGATCGCTCGACGGCGCGTTGAGCGACACCGTGTACGGATCGCTCGAGCCGACGAAGCCGAACTGGTTCGCGCCGCCCGGCCCCGCGCCTTGCGCGTGCCACGCATTGCCGCCGCCCGTGTAGTTGCGGCCGTGGATGTTGAACAGGAAGTTGGTGTCCGACGTGGGCACGGCGAGCACCTGGAAGCGCACCGCGTTGTCGTGGAAGCCGCCGAAGCGCCCTTGCTGCACCGTATTCGTGTAGAAGCTGTCGGCGTTCTCGTGATACACCGACACGCGCGCGGCCAGCACGTCGTTCTTGCCGATCGGCCCGCCGATCGCGGCCTCCGCGAGCCGGCTGTTGTACTGGCCGAGCCCGATCTTGCCGTAGCCGTTCACGTCGAAGGTCGGCTTCTGCGACGTGATGCTGAGCGCGCCGCCGACCGTGTTCTTGCCCCACAGCGTGCCCTGCGGGCCGCGCAGTACTTCGATGCGATCGAGGTCGAACAGCGGGAAACCCTGCCCGAACACGCTGTTGATGTACACGTCGTCGAAGTACACGCCGATCGGGCTCAGCGACAGGTCCGACGGATCGTTGCTGCCGACGCCGCGCAGGAACCAGCGCGGCCGCTCGCGGCCCTCGGTCGATTGCCCGGTAAAGTTCGGCACGTACTTCGTCACGTCGTTGACCACGCGCAGCTCGTTGTTCCTGATCGCGTCGCCGCTCAGCGCGCTCACCGCGACCGGCACGTCCTGGATGCTCTCCTTGCGCCGGCGCGCGGTCACGGTGACCGTGCCGAGGTTCGTTTCGCGGATGGCCGTGCCGCGGGTCGCACGGGCCGCCGTCGGTGCAGCCGCGGCTGCATCGTCCGTGCCCGGTCGTGCCGGCTTCGCGTCCGGTGCCGCCGTCACCGCACCCTCTTCCGCCCACGCGGGCAACGATACGGCTCCGCCCGTCAGCAGTCCCCCCAGCGCGGTGACGATTAGTTTTTTCCTGAACATCGATGAGTCATCCTGTTTGATCGGTTGAACGCACGTGCGTGCGCGACGCACGGGTTCCCTGTTGCAATTCGGATGCCAGCCTCGAGAGGCCCGTCGTATCGGGCTTCCGGCAGGTATGCGGCGTGCGCGTTGCTGCATGCGCATCTGTGAACGGAAGCAAACTGCTTGTCACGCAACACTGCCGGATCGCGCGACACCCGCTCGAATGGTCGTCAGGAGAGCTTTGCAGTCACGGGCTGCGACGCATCGCGCCGCCCATGTGCGACGCGCAACGCGCACGCCACCAGCACGACGACGGGCAGCCAGCACAGAAACACGGCCTGCAACCCGACGGCCGGCACGAGCGCACTGCCGGCCAGCGGGCCGCAGAACGCGCCCGTCATCGACGCGAGGTTGTAGAGGCTCGACACCTGGCTCTTGTCCGCCGGGTGACGGCCGAGGCGCTGCATGTTGACGAGATGCAGCAGCGACGAACCGGCGCACAGCACGGCAAGCCCCGCGCCGACGATCCACGCGTCACGGGCGAGCCCGAGCGCGAGCAGGCCGGCCACGGCGCCGGCCAGGCTGAGCCCGTGGCAACGGCGCGCGCTCAGCCGCTGCGCGGCATGGCCGAGCCCGAACAGCGCGATCACCGCGACCACGCCCTGCAACGTCAGCAGCGCGACGGCGTGCGCCTGGGACAACCCGAGCGACTGGATCGCGAGCACGACCGTATACGCGCCGGCAAGCGAACGCGTCGCACTGTTCACGGCCTCCAGCACGAGTTGCTCGCGCACGTCGTGATTCCACGCGAGCGCCAGCAACGCGCGCAGGCCGCCGGTTTCCGGTCGGGCGCCGCGCGGCGCAGCCTCGACGTCGCCGAGCAGCGTCCGGCTGAACAGCGCCATGCCCGCGAAGCTCGCCGACGCCGCGCAGAACGTCGCGACCGCACCGTGCGCGCCGATCAGCCAGCTCGCGAGCCACGGCCCGACCATGCCGGTTCCGACCGACATCGCCGCGCGGTACCAGCCGGCGCGCGCGAGGCCGATCTGCGCGAGACGCGCGAGAAACACGCCGTTGATGGACACGATCCGGAACGGGATGCACAGCCCGATCAGCACTTGCGTGAGCGCGATCAGCGGCCATGCGCCGGTATACGGCACGACGAGGTTGAGCAGCATCGGCCCCATGCTCGCGGCGAAGTACACGCGCCGCGCGCCGTAGCGCGCGACGAGCAGCCCGGCCGGCAGCGTCATCAGCGCGATGCCGAGCGGCTCCATCGCGGCGATGATGCCGAGCCGCGCGCTGTCGACGCCGAGCGCGAGCGCGTACAGCGTCGTCGCGAGCTGCGCCATGCTGATCGTCGTGCCGCTCGCGAGCGCCAGCAGCATGAAGCCGCCGGTGAAGCGCTCGCGCCGCCATGCGTCGGCGACGCGTGTCGGCGCGCTCACCGCGCGGCGTCGCGAGACAACGGTGCGATGCCGTCGAGCGCGCGCCGGTCGATCCACGCGCGCACGTCGAAGTCCGCAGGCAGGAACCGCCATTCGACGAGGAAGCGCTTGAAATCGTCGAGCGCGGCGATCGACGCCTCGTCGAGATCCGTGCGCAGCCGCCGGTGCACGTCGGTGCCGTACGCGAGCCGCAGCCAGTCATGGCCCGATCCCGTCTCGCGGCCGAGATAGCCGAGCACTTCCTGCTCGTGCTCGCGCGCCCAGCCTTCGACGTCGGTCACGCGCGCGAGGAAGCGGCGAACGATGTCGGGATGGCGTTCGAGCGTCGACGCATTGACGGTCAGCGGCCGAGGCGAGCCGTTGTTGATGCGGATCTGCGGATCGGGATGAAAGCCGATGTCGACGACCGGCTGCGCGCCGATCAGGTGCGCGGTTTCGAGCCCGAGCGAACCCTTCACGTAGATCGCGTCGACCTCGCCGCGCACGAGCGCGGCCGCTTCGGCCGCATAAAGGCGCCGGCTGGACAGGCTCGACGGATGGCTGAATGCCGCGTCGCGCGTCAGCGGCGTCGACACGGGCGCGCGCAGGTTCGACGCGGGCACGTCGACCCATTCGACGTCGGCGGGGCCGAACCCGTCGAGCGACAGCGCGCTGACGAAGCCGCGCAGCGCCGCCGCGCGGAAGATGTCGATGCGTTCGCCGTCGCGGCGCGGCAGCCCGATGCGGCGCCCGCGCAGGTCCCTCGGCCGCTTCAGGCCGGTTTCCGGCAACGCGACGATCGCCTGCGCCTCGTCGACCCAGGTCAGCGCGACCACCCGGGTATCGGCGCCGGAGGCGCGCGCCCACAGCGCGGGAATGCTGCCGCCCTGCCGGAACGTGTTGTCGAGCGAATGATCGACGTGCGCGCGATGCAGCGCCGCGTGCTGGTTCTCCTGCAGCGCGCGGACGGTGATGCCGTCGCCGGCGAACTCGCTGTCGAGCCAGCCGAGATGCGCGGCGATGCCGAGCGGCGTCGGCACCGGACAGCGCGTGTACCAGATCGACTGGACGTGATGGGAAGCCGTGATGCTCATGGATGCGTTCGGAAAAGGAGTCATGAACCGCGCATCAGCCGCGCGGCGCGGTGAGCACCGACAGCCGCGTGATGCCCGCATGTTCGATCGCGGCCATCAGCTTCGCGACGGTGCCGTACGGCACGTGCTCGTCGGCCTGCAGGTCGAGCGCGACGTCGGGCCGGCCGGCCTTCAGCGCGGCGAGCTCGGCCGGCACCGCGGCGAGCGCGACCGCGCGCTTGTCGAGATACACGACGCCCTTGTCGTCGACGCTCACGGTGACGTTCGGCTTGCGGTCGGCCGGCGCCGTGGCGACGGTGTTCGGCAGGTTCACGTGCACCGCGTTGTTGAGCAGCGGCGCCGTGACGATGAACGCGACGAGCAGCACGAGCATCACGTCGACGAGCGGCGTGATGTTGATTTCACTGAGCACGTCGTCGTTGTCGGAGGAGGACGAGAAGGCCATTATGCGAACGCCTCCTGACGGGCGCCGTCGGCACGGCGTGCCGGCGCGGGCGCGGTGGCGGCGGCCGGCACGCGGAAACCGGCCTTCTGCGCGAGCGTGACGAAATCGGTTGCGAACGCATCGAGATCGGCCGACGCGGCCTTCACGCGGCGCACGAAGAAGTTGTACGCGAGCACGGCCGGCACCGCGACCGCGATGCCGATCCCGGTCGCGACCAGCGCCTCGCCGATCGGCCCGGCGACCACATCGATGCTCGCCGACGCACTGTGCGTGATCGCGGTCAGCGCGTGGATGATGCCGAACACGGTGCCGAACAGGCCGACGAACGGCGCGGTGCTGCCGATCGACGCGAGCACGGCGAGCCCCGCTTCCGCGCGCCGGCGCGCGTTGTGGATCTGCTGGCGCAGATGGCGTTCGAGCAGGTCGTGGCGGCTCCAGCTGTGTTCGAGATCGTGCGCGCTGCTTTCGTCGGCGCGCCGCAGCGCGTCGAAGCCCGTCGCGGCGAGTTCGCCCACGGGGCTGTCGGCGCCGTCGAGCGCGGCCGCCTCGTGGAAACTGTTCGCGGCCCAGAACGCGCGCGTGTAACGACGGTTGCGTGCGCTCGCACGCAGGCTCTGGATCGTCTTCACGACGATCAGCGTCCACGTGACGACGGAGAAGGCGACGAGCAGCCAGAGCGCGCCCTGGACGATGAAGGTGGTCGGGATACCGTTCATGATGTGAGTTCCTTGAAAAATGTGGCGGGCCGCCCGGTCGGTCAGCCCAGCTTGAAATCGATCGGCACGTTGACCCAGCCGTCGACCGCTTCGTCGCCGCGCTTCGCGGGCACGAACGTCCAGCGCTTCACGGCGGCCACCGCCGCGTTGTCGAGCATGCGGCGGCCGCTGCTCGTGCGGACGTCGACGGCATCGGGCGTGCCGTTCGCGAGCACGTGCACACGCAGCACGACGCGCCCTTCCCAGCCCTGGTCCTGCGCAAAGGCCGGGTAGTCGGGCGCCGGGTTGCGCAGGTAGGCCGCGTCGCCGATCGGCGCGGTTTCACGCACGGGCGCTGCCGGCGCGGCGGGTGCGGGAGACGGTGCGGCCTGTGCGGCAGCGGCCGGTGCCGTCGGCGCCGCCTCGCGCGTGACAGGCTGCGCGGCAGCCGGCGCAGGCGCCGGATGCGCGACGGCCGCACGCGGCTTCGGCGGGGTCGGCGCCTGCTTCAGCGGCGGCTGCGGCTTCGGCGGCACCGGTGGCGGCGGATGCGCGGCCTGCGGCAACGGTTCAGGCGGGCGCGTCAGCTCGACCGTCATCGGCAGCGGCCGCGGCGGCTGCACGGGCTGTACGGGCGGCGCGGCGGGCGCGCGCGCGGCCAGCAGCGCGACGCCCGCATGCAGCGCCGCTACGGCGAGTGCAATCGCACCCGTGACGCGCCACCGGCCCGGCTTCGCCGCGCGCGCCTCCGGCCGTGCGGCAGGCGAAGCCGACGGCGGCCATGCGGCAGCCACCGCAGCGGCCACACCCGCGCCCGTGCGCGGCGCCGCGCGCGCCGCATGCCGACGCGCCGGCGGCACGCCGTATTCGATCGTCAGACCTGTCATGCTCGACTCCTTGCAATGACGCGCCGCGGCGCGCTACGCGACCCACGCATGGCGTTGCCGGTCGATGCGCGTGAACGGCGCCGGGTCGATCCATGCGCGCGCATCGAAATCCTGTTCGAGAAAGCCCCACTCGACGAGGAAATCCTTGAACGCGACCAGCCCGTCGATCGACGTCTGCGCGAGCCCCGTCTCCAGATGGCGGTGCACGTCCGCGCCGTACGCATAGCGCACCCATTCGTCGGACGCGCGCGTTTCGCGGCCGATATAGGCCACCGTCTCCGCCGGATGACGCGCGGCCCAGTCGCCCGCGCCCACCACGACCGACAGGAAGCGGCTCACGAGATCGGGGCGCGCGTCGATCAGTGCGCGATCGACCGTCAGCGTGCGCGGCGTGCCGTTGCCGATCCGCACCAGCGGATCGGGGTGCGCGCCGAGATCGATGACCACCTGCGCGTCGATCAGGTGCACGGTTTCGAGCCCTTCGACGCCTTTCACGAACACCGCGTCGACGTCGCCGCGCACGAGCGCCGCGATCTCGATCCCGTACTCGTGCGGGCCGCGCGTGAACGATGCCGGCCCGGTGTGGCGTTCGCGTTCGTCGGGCAGGTCGACCCATTCGGCGTCGCCGTGCCCGAGCCCTTCCAGTTCGAGCGCGCTCAGGAAGCCTTTCAGCGCGGCCGCGCGCCAGAAGTCGATGCTGATCGGATGGCGCGGCAACCCGAGCCGCCGGCCGCGCAGATCGCGCACGGTGCGGATGCCGCGCTCGGGCAACGTGACGATCGCCTGAAACTCGTTGGTCCACGACAGGCCGATCACGCGCGTATCGGCGCCGCGCGCCCGCGCCCACAGCGCCGGAATGTTGCCGCCCTGCCGGAACGAGGACGGGAGGCTGTGATCGAAGTGCGATTCGCGCTTGCCGGCGTCGGCCGTTTCCTGCAGCGAATGCAGCGCGATGCCGTCCGGCCCGAACTCCTCGTCGAACCAGCCGCGGTGCACGGCAATGCCGAGCGCGGTCGGCACCGGGCAGCGCGTGTACCAGAGTGCGTCGCGGGCCGTGGCCTGCGCAGCGAGTGTCGTCATGGTGAATGTCCTTGTCGTTGGAATGCGGGGGAATGCCGTTGCACTCATGCGCCGGCCACGCGCAGCGCCGCCTGCGTGCCGCGCGCGTTCAGCGCGCCGTCGACGAGCGGCAGCACTTCCTCGCCCACGCGGTACGCCTCCTCGAGATGCGGGTTGCTCGCGAGGATGAACGTCGACACGCCGATGTCGACGTATTCCGCGAGCCGCTCGGCCACCTGCTCGTGGCTGCCGACGATCACGCAGCCGGGGCCGCCGCGAATCTGCGACATCCCGGCCCACAGGTTCGGGCCGACGATCAGGTCGTCGAAGTGCTGCGTGTTGCCCTGGTGGAGCGCGAACTGGCGTTTCGCACCGACCGATTCCGACGACTCGCCGCGCCCGCCGAAGCCGTTGCGCGTCGCGTCGCCCACCGTCGCGAACATCTGCCGCAACTCGGCCCACGCCTGCGCCTCGGTCTCGCGCGCCAGGATGTCGATGCGCATGCCGAAGCGCAGGTCGCGCTCGGCGTTCTGGCGATCGAGCGCGCGGCGGGCCGCATCGATCACCTCCTTCTGTTTCGCGAGCGGCTCGCCCCAGCTCAGGTGCACGTCGCCGTGCTTCGCGGCGACCGCGAGCGCGGCATCGCTCGCGCCGGCCAGGTAGATGCGCGGCGGTTTCTGGCCGCTCAGCGGCGGCAGCAGGCCGCCGCCTTCGACGCGGTAAAAGCGTCCGTCGAACGTGAACGGCTCGCCGGCCGCGACACCCTTCACGACGTCGAGGAATTCGTCCGTGCGCGCATAACGGCTGTCGTGGTCGATGAAGTCGCCGTACGCGCGCTGGTCGGGGCCGCCGCCGCCCGTGACGACGTTCCACTCCACGCGGCCACGGCTGATCCGCTGCAGGCTCGCGGCCATCTGCGCCGCGTAGACGGGATGCACGAAATGCGGCTGCAGCGCGATCAGGAGCCGCAGCCGGCGCGTCTCGCGCGCCAGCGCGGCCGCCACGACCCACGGCTCCTCCGTGAAGCGGAAGATCGGGATCAGCGCGCCGTGGAAGCCGGCGATATCGGCCGCGCGCGCGACCTGCGACAGATAGTCGATGTAGCCGAATTCGTCGTCGTCGACTTTCGGCGCGACGCGCGACGCGCGCTGGCGGTTCCATTCGCCGCGTGTATGCAGGTCGTGTGCGCGCCTGCCGTCGCCATGCATCGGCAGGCGCCACAGAAATTCAACAGCCATCGGGATTCTCCTGGTCGGGCCATTCGGATTGCGTGCGGCATCGGCGTGCCGCCCGTGTGCTGCGCTGTAAAGCACGCGGTGTGCCAACCGGCCCGACGCGGCACCTGCGCGGCCGCCTGCAAACAAGCGCGGCGCCTTGCACGCCGGGCGTCGACGGCAACCGGATCGCACCCGCCCGGCCGTGGCCGGCACGGTCGCGACAGGCCCGTGCCGTGCTGCTGCATCGGCCGCACCGCTGCTGCGCGCGCAACAGCGGCCCACGCGACTGTTGCTGGCGCAACAGGCCACCCATCGACACACGCATCGGCCTTTCCGCGCGACGCCCGCACCGCGTGCGGCCGCGCCGTTTCCGTTCACTGGCCCGGAACTTGCAACGCTGACCGGCCCGCGCGTGCGCACCGACACCGGGCGGCACCGCGCGCGACCGCGCTTCGACCATGCTTACGCAGAGAGGGAATCTCACACATGACAGACAGGCCCGATTCGTCATCGGACAAGCAGCAGACGTTCTGGTACGCCCGATCGCCCGTGCCGACGCCGCTCGGCATCGCCGTGCATCTCGGCTGGCTCAACGGCGAGACGTCGGCCGACGGCGTCGCGATCCGCTCGCCGCGCGGTGCCACGCGGCACGACGTGTCGTCGATCAGCGACCACACGCTGGCGCAGTCGTTTCGCCAGGGCGGCAGCATCCCCGCGATGTGGGCGCGCTCGAACGGCGCGAACACGCGCGTGATCGGGCTGTCGTGGGTCGACGAATCGCAGTTGATCCTCGCGCGGCCCGAGTCGGGCATCCGCTCCGTGAAGGCGTTGCGCGGGCGCCGCGTCGCGATCCCGAGCCGCCCCGACGACCGCATCGACATCTTTCGCGCGTCGGCGCTGCGCGGCTTCGTCAACGCGCTGAGCCTCGACGGGCTGACCACCGCCGACGTCGAACTCGTCGACGTGCGTGCGCGCACGCTGCAGGCCGTCGGGCCGGCGCGCGCGGCGGACCTGTTCGCGTCGCCGCACGGCTTCTCGAGCCGTGCGCTGTACGCGGCCGAAGCCGGCGCACTGCTGCGCGGCGAGGTCGACGCGATCTACGTGAAGGGCTCGACCGGCCTCGAGATCGCGCAACTGATCGGCGCGCACGTCGTGATCGACATCGGCTTTCATCCGGAGCGCTCGATCCGCAACAACAACGGCACGCCGCGCCCGCTGACCGTCAACGCGGACGTGCTCGCGAACCATCCGGACATCGTCGCCGGCTTCCTGAAGCTCGTGGTCGCGGCCGGCGAATGGGCCGGCACGCATCCCGACGAAACCGCGCACTACGTGGCCGGCGAAACCGCGTCGTCGATCGACTGGGTTCGCGCCGCATACGGCAACCAGCTGCACCGGCACCTCGGCGTCAACCTCGACGACGAATCCGTCGCCGCGCTCGACGAGTTCAAGACGTTCCTGCACGACCGGGGTTTTCTGGAGGCCGACTTCGACGTCGCCGACTGGATCGACCCGCGCCCGCTCGCCGACGTGCTGCGGCCGTCGCGGCAGAAACGCGCGTGAGCCTCTTTTCCGCCCACTGATCCCGACCATCATGAAACACATGCTCTCCCTCGCTTCGCTGCGCCGCCCGCTGCGCGCGCTGTTCGCCGCGCTGCCGCTTGCCGCGGCATCGCTCGCCGCACCGGCCGCGCACGCGGACGATGCGCCCAAGGTGGTGCGAATCGCCGTCGTCGCCTATTCGGGCGGCGGCAAGACGCAGTACGCGGGCGCCTCCGCGCTGATCGACGCCGACAAGTCGCTCGAGAAGGCGCTCGCCGCGCGGCACGTGAAGCTGCAATGGGTACCGGTGTCGACCGCGGCGGTCGGCACGCTCGTCAACGAGGCGTTCACGAACGGCAGCATCGACTTCGCGGGCTACGGCGACCTGCCGTCGGTCGTCGTCAACGCGTCGGGCACGCATACGCGCCTGATCGTGCCGGGCGGGGTCGGCAGCAATACGTATCTCGTCGTGCCGGCCGGCTCGAGCGCGAAGTCGATCGTCGACCTGAAGGGCAAGCGCATCGCGCTCAATCGCGGCCGGCCGTGGGAAGTCACGTTCAGCAAGCTGCTCGCCGAGAACGGGCTGAAGCTGTCCGACTTCAGGATCTACAACCTCGACCCGCAGGCCGGTGCGGCAGCGGTCGCGGCCGGCCGCGTCGACGGCTTCTTCACGCTGTCCGACGCGTATTCGCTCGTCGACAAGAACGTCGGCAAGATCATCTGGTCGACCAAGACCGCGCCCGACGACTGGAAGATGCGCGCGGAACTGTGGGCATCCGACGATTTCGTGCGGCGCTACCCCGACATCACGCAGCTCGTCGCGACCGCCTACGTGCGTGCCGCGCACTGGATCTCGCAGCCGCAGAACCGCGATGCGTACGTGAAGATCCTGAGCGCGTCCGGCCAGCCGGAAAGCGTCGTGCGCCGCGAATACGCGGACGAATCGACGCCGTGGAAGGAGCAATGGACGCCGCTCTTCACGCCCGCGCTGACCGGTCACTACCGCGACGTCGTCGCGTACAGCCGCCAGGCCGGCCTGACGTCCGCGCCGGTCGACGTGAACGCGCTGCTCGCGCCGACGTTCGTCGCGACCGCGCTCAAGCAGCTCGGGCTCGACGGCTACTGGCGCGCAGACACGGCGCGCGTCGCGAGCCGCTGATGCCGATGCACGCCCTCGCGTCGAACGGCGCACGCGCGATCCGCCTGCCCGGCGTCGCGCGGCTCGGCGGGCTCGCGCTGTGGTGGGCCACGCCCGTCGCGTTCGCCACGCTGTGGTGGCTCGCGAGCGCGCAGCGCTGGTTCCCGCCGCAGCTCGTCGTGCCGCCCGGCCGGCTCGCGGCGACGCTGCGCACCCTGCTCGACACCGGTGAACTGCGCGACAACCTGCTGATCACGCTGCATCGCCTCGCGCTCGGGTTCGCGATCGGCGCGACGGGCGGAGCCGCGTTCGGCATCCTGCTGGCGCGCAGCCGGCTGTTCTCCGACTACCTGCGGCCGACGTTCGACCTGCTGCGGCAAGTGCCGACGCTCACGCTGATTCCGCTGCTGATCCTGCTGATCGGCGTCGACGAGCCGCTGAAGCTCGTCGTCGTCGGCAAGGCCGTGTTCTTCCCGGTCGCGCTGGCCGCGTACACGGGCGTGCATGACGCGCCGCGCGACCTCGTCGAGATGGCGCGTCACTACGGGCTCGGCCGCTTCGCGCTGCTGCGCGACGTGCTGCTGCCGGCCGCGCTGCCGCCGCTGCTGACCGGCGTGCGGATCGCGCTTGCGCGCGCGTGGCTCGCGCTCGTCGCGGTCGAGCTGCTCAGCGCCGACAGCGGGATCGGCCAGATGATGGAACTCGCGCGGCAGATGCTGCGGCTCGACGTCGTGCTCATCGACGTCGCGGTGATCGGGCTGATCGGCTTCGCGATCGACCGGTCGATCGCGCTCGTGCAACGCTACGCATTGCGCTGGCAAGCGCCCTCGCGCTGACCTGACTGGATACGCTTCGAAATGACGCTCGCCATACGCTCTCTCTCGCTCGCCCCGCTGCGCCGCCGCGCGCGCGGCCTCGTCGTGCCGGCCCTGCTGGTGGCCGCATGGCAGTTCGCGTCGTCCGGCGACGCGGCCCATCAATACGCGTTCGTGCCATTGCAGCAGGTGGGCGCCGCGCTGGTCGAACTCGCCCGCAGCGGCGAACTCGCGACCGATCTCGGCGCGAGCCTGCGCCGCACGACGCTCGGGCTGGGGTTCGGCGTCGCGTTCGGGCTTGTATTCGGTGCGGCGATGGCACGCTCGACGCTCGCGCGCAAGCTCGGCGAGCCGGCGTTCCAGGCACTGCGCTACGTGCCGCTGCTCGGGCTGATTCCGCTGCTGAGCCTGTGGGCCGGCACCGGCGAATTCGCGAAGGTGCTCATCATCGCGCTCGCCGCGTTCTACCCGATGACCACCGCCAGCTTCGACGGGCTGCGCCGCGTCGATCCGCGCTACGTCGAACTCGCGCAGTCGTATCGCCTGACGCGCATCGGCCTGTGGCGCGACGTGCTGATTCCCGGCGCGCTGCCCGACCTGTTCGCGGGCGTGCTGCAAGCCGTGCCGTTCGCGTGGATCACCGCGACCAGCAGCGAGCTGCTGTTCAACGCGGGCGCGGGAGTCGGCAGCCTGATGCAGAACGCGCAGGCCGGCGCGCGCGCCGACGTGCTGCTGGTCTGCGTGCTGGGGGTGACGGCGCTCGCCGTCGGCATGAGTGCGCTATGCGAGCGGATCGCGCAGCGCGCGCTGCGCTGGCGCGATCACGCCTGACGGCGCAGCCGCGCGTCGGCGTCGCCCCCGTCACCCGCGTCGCGCGGCTTCAGGATGCCGAGCTGCGCGAGCCGCGCACGCACGATGTTGCGCGACTGGTCGAGCAGGCGCGACATGCGCAGCTGGTTGTGCTCGCTGTAGTCGAACACGCTGCGGTAGACGGTGTCCTCGATGTGCTGCCAGAGCGACGGCGTGCCGAGATCCAGCAGCTCGATCACCGCATGGCGCAGCGCATCGGTCGCCTCGGCCACGTCGCGCGCACGGCGCGGCGGTGCCGCCGCCGGGGCGCGCGGGTCGTCGGCATCGGGCGCGAGCGACAGCGCGGAGAACTGCAGGTCGCCCACATCGATCGCGCCACCCGCGCAGATCAGCACCGCGTGGTGGATCACGTTCTCGAGTTCGCGGATATTGCCCGGCCAAGCGTGCGCATGCAGCCGTGCGCGCGCGGCGTCCGTGAGCGTCGGCGCGGCGACGCGCAGCCGCTTCGCATAGGTGTCGATGAAGTGTTCGATCAGCGGCGCGATGTCGCCGAGGCGCTCGCGCAGCGGCAGCAGGCTCAGCTTCACGACGTTGAGCCGGTAGTAAAGATCCTCGCGGAAATTGCCCGCGCGCACCGCGGCTTCGAGATTCACGTTGGTCGCCGCGACGAGCCGCACGTCGATCTTCACGGTCTTGCGCGAGCCGACCGGCGTCACTTCGCGCTCCTGCAGCACACGCAGCAGCTTGACCTGCGCGGACAGCGGCAGGTCGCCCACCTCGTCCAGGAACAGCGTGCCGCGATTCGCGGATTCGAACCAGCCGGGCTGGCTGTTGATCGCGCCGGTAAACGCGCCGCGTTCGTGGCCGAACAGCTCGCTTTCGATCAGCGTCTCGGAGAATGCGCCGCAGTTGACCGCCACGAACGGGCCGTCATGGCGCTCGCTCAGCGAGTGCACGAGGCGCGCGATCAGCTCCTTGCCGGTGCCGCTCTCGCCGGTGACGAGCACGGTCGCGTCGCTCGGCGCGACGAGCTGGATGCGCTCGAGCAGCACCCGCGATTTGGGATCGTCGAACGTCAGCGCCTTCGCACGGATCGTGATCGCATGCGAATTCGGGTCCGGCAAACTGAAGATGGCCATGGCACGACCGGCGTGTTGAACGGGGAAGGTTCGACGATAGCAAGGCGCGCGCCGGCCACGAACCAATTCATCGAGCTATCGGTATGACGGCGGCCGGATTGCGCCGGCCGCCGCGCGAGCTCGCGCTATGTCACGCGAGACCGGTCATCTTCCATTGCTGCTCGAGCGCGCCCGGCCCGAACTCGAGCGAGCCGCCGAGCGGCTCCGCGAGCGCCTGGAAATACGCGGCTTCCTCGAGGATCAGGATGTACTTCGACACGTCGAGGATCGATTTTCCCCAGAAGGTTGCGCCGCCGTTCGCCTCGATGATCGCCGGTACCTCGGGGTCGCGGCGGATCGTGTCGACGATGAAACGCGGCTCGCCGGGACGGCGATCGACGTACACCGGAATCTCGCGGGCGCGCGTGTAGCGCGCGGCCGGCGCGTAGCGGATCGGCAGCGGGCGATGCGCGCTCGCCCATGCGCCGAGATACGGGCCGTGCACGTGGATCACGACACCGACGTCCGGCGCCTCGCGGAACACGTCCGCATAACGCGGCCCGTTGCCGCCCGCGCGCGCGTCGCCATGCAGCACGTCGCCGTCGAACGTCACGACGACCGGCTGGATTTCCTGCGAGGCGGCCCACGGGCTCGGCGCCGACAGCGCGACGACGAGCTCGGTGCCCGGCACGCGCTGGAACGCCTGGAACGTGTTGGTCGCGGACAGCGTGCGCGTGTCCTTCAGCACGCGTGCAGCCTGCGTGAATTCGCGCGTGGCACGCTCGACGAACGCCACGAGTTCGCCGCTGTCGATGGTTGGGGTGACGGACATGAGGATGGTTTCCTTGATCGGGTGGACGGAGGGGATCGCAACGCAACGTCGCGACACACGCCGACCGGATCAGCAGCAATCGTGCCAGCCGGGCGCGCACGCATCGAACGCCCGCGCCGCGGTGCGGGCCGGTCATGCACGACGCACGCGGCACGATCCGTGCACCCGCCTTTGTTGCGGGAGCAACAGCCCGCCGGCCCGGATTGCTGCACGACGCGCAGCCGGCGCATGCGTGCGGCACACGCGGTACGACGCAACGGCCCGTCGCTCCGCGCGCGGCACACGCAACGAATACGCTGGTTCGAAACTTGCGTCGTGGTCGGCCCGCGCCATCCACCGTCCGGCGCTTCCGATCCGATCTCATCGACCTCCATCCGACCATGACGCTTCTCCCCCTGCGCGGCTGCGCCGCGCGCGCACTGCTGGCTTCGACGCTCGCCGTATCGTCTTTCCTCTCGCACGCGGCTTCGCCCGGCCGCGTTCCCGCGCCCGACCCGCTGCAGGGCGACGGCCGCGTGTCCGCGTTCTACACGTGGGACCGCGACATTCCGGCGACGCCCGGCGCGCTGCTGCGCACCGAGCCGCTGCCCGCGACGCTCGGGCTCGCGAGCGCAGCGCGCCAGTTGCGGATCCTCTATGCGTCGACCGACGGTGTCGGCGGTCACACGCCGATCGCCGTGTCGGGTGCGCTGTTCGTGCCGCGCGGCACGCCGCCCGCCGGCGGCTGGCCGATCGTCGCGTGGGCGCACGGCACGTTCGGGATGGCCGACATCTGCGCGCCGTCGTGGTTCGGCCGCTCGTATCGCGACGTGCGCTACCTTAACGCGTGGCTTCAGCAGGGGTTCGCCGTCGTCGCGACCGACTATCAGGGGCTCGGCACGCCGGGCCCGAATCCGCAGCTCAACAACCGCTCGAACAGCTACACGCTGCTCGACAGCGTGCGCGCGGTACTCGGCGGCGTGCCCGGCCTCGCGAACGAAGTCGTGCTCGTCGGCCAGTCGCAAGGCGGCTCGGCCGTGTTCGCGGCGGCCGGCTACGCGCCCGCGTATGCGCCCGAACTCGCGATCCGCGCGACCGTCGCCACCGGGACGATCTACAACGCATCGCCCGCCACGCTCGCGTCGCTGCCGAAGTTCGACAGTGCCTACCGGCGCGATCCCGAGCGCGTCGATCCGACGCTCGCGTACCAGTTCTACTCGGTGCTCTCCGCCCAGCAGATCGACCCGTCGCTGCGCGCGGACGAAGTGCTGACCGACCAGGCGTTGCCGATCCTCGAACAGGCGCGCATCGGTTGCCTCGCGTCGCTCGAGGACGATGCGGCGCTCGCGCACCTCACGCATGCGAACACCGTGAAGCCCGGCGGCGATGCCCGGCTGAAAGCGTGGTGGGACGCGTACCTGACGTACCCGACGCTGAAGATCGCGACACCCGTCTTCATCGGCGCGGGCGCGGACGACGGGCTTGCGCCACTCGAACTCGCGCTCGCGAAGGACGCGTGCGCGGCGGGCACGACCGTCGAGGCGCACCTCTATGCGGGCCGCGAACACAACGGCACCGTGAACGCGTCGCTCGCCGATTCGATTCCGTTCGTGAAGCGCGTGCTTGCCGGCGAGACGATCCACCTGGTCTGCACGCCCGCCGCGCAGCAGGCCGTGTCGCGATAACGCGCGCCGCGCGCTTTGCACGCCGGCGCGAATGCATTTCCGAATCCGTTATTGGATCGCGCCGCCGCGCATTTTTATACTCGTCAGCACTCTCTTCCAAAGAGTGCCAGCCAATCTCGACAGAACAGCACAGGACGAACCTATGAGCCTACGCCCCTTGCACGACCGCGTGATCGTGAAGCGACTCGACCAGGAAACCACCACCGCGTCGGGCATCGTGATCCCCGACAGCGCCGCGGAAAAACCCGACCAGGGTGAAGTGATCGCCGTTGGCCCCGGCCGCAAGGATGCGGACGGCCAGCGCATCGTGCCCGACCTGCAGGTCGGCGAGCGCGTGCTGTTCGGCAAGTACGCGGGCCAGGCCGTCAAGCTGGACGGCACCGAGTTTCTCGTGCTGCGCGAGGAAGACATCGTCGCAGTCGTCAACCAGTAACGGAGCGCAATCATGGCAGCGAAGGAAATCATTTTCAGCGACGTCGCACGGGCCAGGCTGACCGAAGGCGTGAACATTCTCGCGAACGCGGTGAAGGTCACGCTCGGGCCGAAGGGCCGCAACGTCGTGCTCGAACGCAGCTTCGGCGCGCCGGTCGTCACGAAGGACGGCGTGTCGGTCGCGAAGGAAATCGAACTCGCGGACAAGCTGCAGAACATCGGCGCGCAGCTCGTGAAGGAAGTCGCGTCGCGCACCAGCGATGCGGCCGGCGACGGCACCACGACGGCCACCGTGCTGGCGCAGGCGATCGTCCGCGAAGGCCAGAAGTACGTCGCGGCCGGGCTCAATCCGCTCGACCTGAAGCGCGGCATCGACAAGGCCGTCGCGGCGGCCGTCGACGAGCTGAAGAAGATCAGCCGTCCGACCACCACGAGCAAGGAAATCGCGCAGGTCGCGACAATCTCCGCGAACGGCGAGGAATCGATCGGCCAGCGCATCGCGGAAGCGATCGACCGCGTCGGCAAGGAAGGCGTGATCACCGTCGAGGACGGCAAGTCGCTCGCGGACGAGCTCGATGTCGTCGAAGGGCTGCAGTTCGATCGCGGCTACCTGTCGCCGTATTTCATCAACAATCCCGACAAGCAGATCGCCGAGATCGAAAGCCCGTACATCCTGCTGCACGACAAGAAGATCTCGAACATCCGCGACCTGCTGCCGGTGCTCGAACAGGTCGCGAAATCGGGCCGGCCGCTGCTGATCATCGCGGAAGACGTCGAAGGCGAAGCGCTCGCGACGCTGGTCGTCAACAACATCCGCGGCATCCTGAAGACGGTGGCCGTGAAGGCGCCGGGCTTCGGCGACCGCCGCAAGGCGCTGCTCGAAGACATCGCGATCCTGACCGGCGGCCAGGTGATCGCCGAGGAAACCGGCCTGACGCTCGAGAAGGCGACGCTGGCGGAACTCGGCCAGGCGAAACGCATCGAGGTCGGCAAGGAAAACACGACGGTGATCGACGGCGCGGGCGATGCGAAGAACATCGAGGCGCGCGTGAAGCAGATCCGCGTGCAGATCGAGGAAGCGACGTCGGACTACGACCGTGAAAAGCTGCAGGAACGCGTCGCGAAGCTCGCGGGCGGCGTGGCGGTCATCAAGGTCGGCGGGGCCACCGAGATCGAGGTGAAGGAGAAGAAGGACCGCGTCGACGACGCGCTGCACGCCACGCGCGCGGCCGTCGAAGAAGGCATCGTGCCGGGCGGCGGCGTCGCGCTGATCCGCGTGCGGCAGGCGATCCGCGAACTGCAGGGCGTGAACGCCGACCAGAACGCGGGCATCAAGATCGTGCTGCGCGCGCTCGAGGAACCGCTGCGCCAGATCGTCACGAACGCGGGCGAGGAAGCAAGCGTCGTCGTCGCGAAGGTGGCCGAAGGTTCGGGCAACTTCGGGTACAACGCGCAGACGGGCGAATACGGCGACCTCGTCGAGTCGGGCGTGCTCGATCCGACCAAGGTCACGCGCACGGCGCTGCAGAACGCGGCGTCGGTCGCGGGGCTGCTGCTGACGACCGATGCAACCGTGTTCGAAGCACCGAAGGATGCGGCACCGGCGGCTGCGCCGGGCGGCCCGGGTGCGGGCGGGCCGGGGTTCGATTTCTGACGGCGTGTCGCGTGTGCCGGTTCGCCGGCATGCGCGACTGGCACGCACAGCAAAACGCAGGCAACGCGTGGCGACGAAAGTCGTCACGCGTTTTTTTGCATGGGACTGGCGAAAACGGGCGGCGTGCCGGCACGCCGGCGCGCTCGGGTAAGATGAACGCCCGTCCGCCGCCCGCCGTCCACGCCATGCCGACCGTACAAACCATTCTCGACGACTACGAACGCCTCGGCTGGAGAGGCAACGATCCGATGTCGCAAATGCTGGCGCTGCGACGCGACAATCCGGCCGCGCTCGCCGACCTCGTGATCGCATCGTTCGATCGGGCGTTGCCACATGCGACGTTCCTCGATGCCGCACTCGACCTGATGGACGACCTCGCTTTCGCGAAGACTGCGGCCGAAGCGTGGCAAGACGTCCGCAACGGCGCGTGGAACGAGCGGCTCGCGAGCGTGTTGTCGAGCGTGGTGATGCAGACGCCGCAGGTATTTTCCGGTCACTGGGACGTGTTCCTCGACATCGCCACCACGAAGCAGTCGCCGCGCGTGTACTACGAGGAAAACGCGTGGCGGATGCTCGATCCAGCGACGGTCGAAGCATGGCGCGGCCGGCTTGCCGAGCCCCCCTCCGGCGACGACGCGGCGCGCGAACGCGCCATCGCGCTGCTTCATTCGCGACCCCCCGCGGCCGTTCGCGACGCGGCGGCGTGGCTGTTTTCCGACGATCCGGGCAAGTGCGCCAACTGGCTCATGTCTGCCGGCTATGCGCAGGAACACGACACGTTGCGCGCGCTGCATGGCGAGTCGCCGCTACACATCGACTTCGGCCCGACGCTGCGTGCGCCGAGGCTCCGCGAGATGCCGAAGTGGAAACGCGAGATTGACGCGCATCACCCGACCTGGCACGCACGCGATTCGCATCGATCGGGCGCGCGCTTCGGCGGCGTGTCGACGCATCGATGCGGCCTGTGTCACGAGCCGCTGCATCGGTTGCTGACGCTACCGCAACCCGCGGCAGCCGGCATCGACAGCGCGACGCCGGTATCGTTCGACACCTGCCTGTCGTGCGTCGGCTGGGAGAGCGACGGCCCGCTGTTCCACCGGCACGACGACGCAGGCAACGCCTGCGCGCACCCGTCCCAGCAACGCGACATCGCGATCCAGCCCGAGTATCCGGCGGCCGCGTTCGTGGAAGCAGACGTTGCACTCTTCGCCGCGCCGGCACGCTGGACGCGGCAGGACTGGGGCGAATCGAACGACAGGCAGAACCTGAGCCGTGTCGGCGGCGCACCGTCGTGGGTACAGTCGGCGTGGTATCCCGACTGTCCGGATTGCGGCCGCAAGATGTCATTCGTCATGCAACTCGACTCCCACTTTCCGCAAACGGACGGCGGCGAATGGCTGTGGGGCAGCGGCGGCGCGAACTACACGTTCTGGTGCGCGCCGTGCCGCACCAGCGCGCATCTCTGGCAGTGCACGTAGTACACGGCGCGATCCCGCACCGGCCACGCGACCTTTACGACCTTTTTACTTGCGCCCGCGCATGCGTTCACTAGAATGTGTTCGCAATCGATCCATCACCGAGTACGCACCATGCGCATCCGAAGTCCTCGCCCTCCAAGTTGCTTTTCTGCCTGACAGGCAGGACGCCTGCGTCTCTCTTTTCCCGAGCCACCGTCCTGCCCGCAGGCGGACGGTGCGCGCCGTAGTCATTCCCGTGCACGCTTGAACACGACGGCGATGCGTTGATCGCGCGTCGTGCCAGCAAGCGTGTTCCCGCGGAACATCCCTTGCAACGTCGCGCCATCGATCCGCCCCCCCAGCAACGATCGACTGGCATGCCCGCATCCGGCATGTCGACCCGGTCGCATTGCTTCGCATACCTGATTTAACCCACTGAAGTCCCCGATACCGGAGCCCGATCATGTTCGAGATCGACAAGCAGTACACCCGCGAATTCATCCATACCGCGTGCGGCGGCAGCAAACAGGCATTCCTGCCGACCAGGAACGGCAAGGTCGTGGCCGCCTGCCTGCGCACGGACCTCAACCCGCATGCGCCCGACGTGATCCTCTGCGACGGCAGTGCGTCCGCACGAGCGGCCGGCAGGACGCTCGCCGCGCAACGCGATGCGATTCCGGTGTTCATCCGCATGGCCACGGACGCGTACCGCTTCGTCGGCCAGTACATCGTCAGCGAATCGCTCACCGCACCGCTCGACTGCGCGCCTTACGTGCGCAACAGCGGCTTCACGCCCGGGCAGATCTCGCGCGTGCTGAAGCTCAAGCGCTGCTGACGCGCGCAGCGCGCGCCTTTCCGGTCGCCTTTCATCAAGGAGCAATCATGCTTGGCCTGACGTTCTGGAAACACGTGATCGGCACACGACCCGATGCCGCCCGCGACGATCGCGCAACGGCACTCGGCCGACACCGCGTGCGCTCGAGGACGCTGGTGCTGACGAGCGCCGCGGTGGCATTTGCGGCGATCGCGTTCGGTGCGCCGGTCGTCGGCATTTCGGTGTTCTTGCTGACGACGTTGCCGTTCGTGCTGTCGGGTACCTGACGATGTCCTTGTCGGGCACGCGGCGGGCGCCAGCGCAATCGATACGAAATTTTAATGCGGCGCCCCCGCGTCTCTGACACCGTCTTTACACGCTTTTGTCTAGGATTTCCCTGTCATCCCGACACGGAGAGATCCGCATGCAAACGCAGCAGGCCGCCATCGGCGGCCACCCCGACCTTCCCCGCCGCCGCGTCGCCACGCCTGCCGCGATCCGGCTGGCCGACGCGTGCCCGCCGGACAACATCCTGCTCGACGTGCCGGTCGAAAGCGCGATCCAGTTGTTCGACCTCGCCGCGCGATACATCGAGCGCGGCAGCGGCGTGCCGGCGGAGCGCATCAGGACCGAACTGATCAGGCGCGAACAGCTGGGCTCGACCGGCCTCGGCCAGGGCGTCGCGATTCCGCATGCGCGCATCGACGGGCTCGGCTCGGCCGTCGCGCTGTTCGTGCGCGCGCTGTACCCGTTCGCGTTCAACGCGCCCGACCGCAAGCCCGTGCGCGAATTCATCGTGCTCGCCCTGCCGAAAGCGGACGATCGCGCGCACCTCGAACTGCTCGCCGACGCGGCACGGTGTTTCAGCGATCGCCCGTTCCGGCAAGCGTCGCGCGACGCGCTGACGCCCGACGAGATTCACCGGCTCATGCAACGCACGCATTGACGCCGCACCGTGCGGCGTCAGGCACTCCCTTCATCCATCCGGATTCCCATGTTCCCAGACCCTGAAAGCTCCCCCCTTACGTCGCATCGCGTGGCCGGACTGGCGCGCTCGCTGCCGTTCATGCAGGCCCTGCACGGGCAGACCGTCGTCATCGTCGACGGCGGCACCGCGCGCGATGCACGCGCCCGCCACGCCTTCGCGCAGGATGTCGCACTGCTCGCGCTCACCGGTGTTCGACCGATCGTCGTCCAGGGCTTGCCGGCCGCGTCCGGCACGCAATCGGTCGACACCGCGCGCGCCGCGATGACCGAGCGCAACCATGAGCTGGTGCGCCTGATCGGCAGCCACGGCGTGAAGGCGCTCGGCATCGACGGTCACGACGGCGGGCTGCTGGTCGCATCCGCCGCATCCGATCGCACGAACACGAGCGCGGTCGCGCACTTCGACGGCACCGCGTTGGCTGCGTTTCTCGGCAACGGGCTGGTGCCCGTCGTGATGCCGGTCGCCCCGGACGACGCAGGCCATGATCACCTGCTGCGCGCGGAACGGCTCGGCAGCCTCTTCGCGCAGCGCACCGGCGCCGTCACGCTGGTGATGATGGTCGACGGCACGCTGCTGCGCGAACTCGGTGAGCTCGCCGGGCTCTATGGCATCACGGAACTCGAGCAATGGCTGGCCGAGCATCCGGCCGCAACCGCGGCGCCTTGCGTGCGGGAAGCGCTCGATGCGCTCGCGCACGGCGTGCAGAACGTTCATCTCGCCGATATCGGGCAACCCGAATCGCTGATCGACGAACTGCTGACGGAGGAAGGATCGGGGGTCGTGTTCTGCCGGCGCGGCAATACCGACCTGCTGGCGGAAACCCGCCGCTACTTCGCGGATTCGGCGAGCGTGCTGCGCGACGGCTTCAACGTCGAGCAGAAGCAGGTCGTGCGGTTCTGAATCTTGCAGCAGAAACGCTCGCCGCGCGGTGCGCAGTGCCGTCAGAACATCTGGCGCAGGCCGACGGCAGCCCCGACGTTGTTGGTCCTGCCGATCTGGTCGACCTTGCCGGTGAGCCGGTTGGTGGCACCCGGATAGTCGGCCGCGAACGCACCGTTGCCGCGCGAGAAATCGACCGTGCCGTAGACCTCCGTATGCTTGGACAGCGCATACTCGGCCAGCACGGTCGCCGAGTAGTTGATCCCCGAGCCGAGCGTGCCGTCGAGCCGCTCCGCGTTGCGTGCGTGGCCGTAATAGCCGGCCACCGTGATCAGCAGCGGCGCGGTGGCCTGCCAGTTGGCGCCGACGTAGAACGTGTCGTCGATGCGGTTCGGGCTCCCGCCGCTCAACGCCGGTGCGCCGGCCTGCTGCATGTTGAAGTCGGTCGTGCCCGTCTTGTCCTGGCCGTGCAGCCAGCCGGCCAGCAGGCGGACCGAGGGCGTAACCTGATACGCGCCGCTCACGTGTAGAAAGCTCACCTTCGCGCCGTTGGTCGCACTGCCGTTCACGGACGATACTGAGGTCTGCTGGAAGCCTGCGTCGATCGACGCGGGCCCTTGCGCGTAGGTGAGCTCGACGCCGTACGTGCTGTCGAGACCCATCGCACCGGCATGATTGCCGAAGCCGTAGATCGCATCGACGCTGAACCCGTTGTACGTGAATGCGTACTTCACCGAGTTCGGCACCGTCAGGTAGTTGCCAATGCCGTTGTACGCCCAGCTGTCTTGCCAGTAGTCGCCGACGGTCATCGGATCGAATACGTCGCCCATCGTGTCGTACAGCGGCGCGTACTGGTTGCCGAACGTCAGCGTGCCGTATCGGCCGTTCGACAGGCCCACGTAGGCCTGCCGGCTGAACAGCGTGTTCGCGACGTGCAGCTTGCCATCGCCCAGCTCGAAACCGTTCTCGAGACGGAAAATCGCCGACAGCCCGCCGCCGAGATCCTCGCTGCCGCGCAAGCCCCAGCGGCTGTGCGTTTCCGGGCCGACCGTCATTCCGATCAGGTCCTTGCCGTCAGGGCCGGCATTCGTCTGATAACGGATCGCCGTATCGACGAGGCCATACAACGTAACCGAACTCTGCGCGAACGCGCACGATGCTGACATGGTGAAAGCGGCGCCGATACAACCGGTGACAACGGTGCGTCTCATGAAAGGCCTCCCTGAGCAATTGATTTTGTAAGCAGTCCGACAGCATTCGTGAACGGACGCCATTACTGCGAACGGGAGAATAATCGGCCATATTCGCGGCACCTATTACCGCTTCTGGATTGGACCTTTCCAGCGTCGTCAACAATCGCTGTCGTGCACGATGCGGCGGCCCGGCGCGATCGAGATCCGCTGTCGCGGCCTGCCCGACGGCGGGCAAATCACGTCCCGCCCCAATGAATCGCACCATGTCGAAGCGCGGCACCGATGGTTCGATGCCCGGCTGTCGGAGCATGGCCACGGCGTGCAGAGCAGGAAAGATCCCGACACGGTGCGTCCTTCGCGACCGGATGCTCCGGCGTCGAATCAGGCTCGGGCGGCATCGATCCGGAATACCGCGATCGCGCAGCGCCGGCGCGATGGCCGGCTCTGGCCGCCGCGGCGGGATGCCAGGCGCAAGGCACGGCGCAATGGCGCTCCCGTCAATGCGCCGGTTGCCGATCCGGTGCCAGGCCGTGCCCGATACGACGGCCGGGCCATGGAGGATGGGGCGCGACGGATGGATGCTCACGGAACGCCGAGCGGCGCGCCATGCCCGCATCGCCACGCAAACGAGCCCGCTTGCGACAGCCCGTGGCCGGGCGCCGCAAGCGGGCTCCTCGCAGACGGCATGCGTCAGCGTCGCGTCGCCAGCCTTCGCACGACGCTCACCAGCGCGTCGACTTCGTCGCACGTGTTGTAGAACGCGAGCGACGGCCGCACCGTTGCCTCGAGCCCGAACCGTCGCAGGATCGGCTGCGCGCAGTGATGCCCCGAGCGCACCGCGATGCCCTCTTCGTTCAGCGCCTGACCGACTTCCTCGGTCTCGTAGCCCTTCAGCACGAACGACAGCACGCTCGCCTTGTCGCGCGCGGTGCCGACGAGGCGCACGCCCGGCACCGGCGCGAGCACGCTCGTCGCATACGCGAGCAGGTCGTGCTCGTAGCGCGCGATGTTCTCGATGCCGACCCGGCTCACGTAGTCGAGCGCCGCCCCCAGCCCCACCGCATCCGCGATGTTGCCGGTGCCGGCCTCGAACCGGTTCGGCGGCGGCTGGAACACCGTGCGCTCGAACGTCACGTCCGCGATCATGTTGCCGCCGCCCTGCCAGGGCGGCATGTCGTCGAGGATCGCGCGCTTGCCGTACACGACGCCGATCCCGGTCGGCCCGTAGATCTTGTGCCCGGAGAACACGAAGAAATCCGCATCGAGCGCCTGCACGTCCACGCGCATGTGCGAGATCGACTGTGCGCCGTCGACGAGCGCCTTCGCCCCCGCCCGATGCGCAAGATCGACGATCTCCTTCACCGGCACGACCGTCCCCAGCGCGTTCGACACCTGCGTGACGGACACGATCTTCGTGCGGTCGTTGAGCAGCTTCCGGTATTCGTCGAGCAGCACCTGCCCCGAATCGTCGACCGGAATCACGCGCAGCTTCGCACCCTTGAGCGCGGCAAGCTGCTGCCACGGCACGATGTTCGCGTGATGCTCGAGGTTCGACACGATGATCTCGTCGCCTTCGCCGACGTTCTGCACGCCCCACGACTTCGCGATCAGGTTGATCGCCTCGGTCGTGCCGCGCACGAACACGATCTCGTCCGGCGACGAGGCGCCGATGAAGCGCTGCACGATTTCCCGCGCATGCTCGTAAGCATCCGTCGCGCGGCCGGCCAACGCATGTGCCGCGCGGTGGATGTTCGAGTTCTCGTGTGCGTAGAAGTATGCGAGGCGGTCGATCACGGCCTGCGGCTTGTGCGTCGTCGCCGCATTGTCGAACCAGACGAGCTGCTTGCCGTTCACGCGCTCCTGCAGGATCGGGAAATCGCGGCGGATCGCATTGACGTCGAACGGCGGATGCGCACCGCGATACAGCTGGCCTTGCGGCTCGGCTGCGTGCGTATCGTCGATGAAATAACGCGGCACGTCGCCGCCCGATGCGCGCGACGCCGGCACGTCGCGATGCACGGCGAGCAGTTCGCGCAGCGCGTCGTCGCCCGGCAGCCCGAACGCTTCCGGCGACGCGAGGCCGTTCGACGGCACGACGATGTCCTGCGGCGTCGCCTGCCAGCCCTGCAGCGAACCGTCGGTGAAGTAGTACGGTGACGCCTTCGCCGCACCGTCCGGCGCCGGCGCATTCACTTGCGGCACACCAAGCGCCGCGCCGCCGACGCGCGGTTCGAGCGCGGGTGCGATCGACACGGCGTTGTCGGGCAGCCCGTTCTGCGCGGCCGCATGCGGCGCGAGCGCCGGTGCGCGGTTGCCGAGCGACAGCACGTGGGTCGGTGCGGACGGCGCGAGGTTCGCGCCCGGTACCTTGCCTTGCGGCAACGCGAGCCCCGGCACGCCGGTGCCCGCACCGCCCGGGCCCGCGAGCGGCGAACCGCCCGGCACCGGGTTGCTCACCGACGCGAGGATCGGCGCCGCCGCCGGCAAGGCCGACGGCACGCCGCCGACCGCGCCGCTGCCCGCCGACAGCCCGGGCGCGGTGGCCTGCCCGGGCGGCGTCGAGAAGAACTCGGACGCGAGCCGCGCAAGCGTCGCCGGGTCGGGCAGGCCGGCCGGCAGCGGCGCGTGCGGCAGCGCGTGCGCGTCGCCGCCGGCCAGGCCGGGATTAACGGTAGGTGTCGGGATAGTCATGGAACTTGGCGATTTCGACGTCATCGAGGACAGCCAGCGCATCCGGCGAATGGACCGCGAGCGAGCAATA
>Ga0209147_100263_pt1 | contig 47901 bp, 60 predicted proteins | sample AraplaCol_mLB_r2_FD_184278 | JGI IMG/M metagenome (GOLD analysis project Ga0209147, IMG submission 184278) | Arabidopsis root microbial communities from North Carolina, USA - plate scrape CL_Col_mLB_r2 (SPAdes) (version 2) | ecosystem: Host-associated > Plants > Roots > Endosphere | place: USA... | reverse complement strand
TGCCCGAGTGGATGACCGAGTGGTCGACCCAGTTCTGACAACCTCCTTTCTGATTCCTATGGAGATGGGACATGAACCTTAGCGGAAAACGGGCGCTCGTGACGGGCGGTTCGAGCGGCATCGGCCTCGAGATCGCGCACGAGCTTCTGAAGGCGGGCGCGAGCGTCGGCATCACCGGCCGTCGACAGGAGGCCGTCGACAAGGCTCTGGGTGAGCTGCGGAGCCTGGGCCGGGTTAGCGGCGTGTCCGCCGATGTGACCACGGCCGACGGCCGCGCCCGGTCTCTCGAACTGGCGACGAGCTCGTTCGGCGGGCTGGACATCCTCGTCAACAATGCCGGCGGCGTCCGCGCGGGGCGCCTCGAGGCGATCGAGGAAGACGAAATCCGCCAGATGGTTGAGGTCAACCTGACGGGTCCGATCCTGCTCACGCGGGCGGCGCTGCCGCTGCTGAAGGAGAACGGGGACGCGCTGGTCGTGAACGTCAGCTCGAGCATCGCGCTTGTCGGCATGGCATTCTACACGCCCTATGCGGCCGTGAAGGCCGGCATCGCGCATTTTGGTGAAGCACTGCGCCGGGAACTGGACGGTGAAGGTGTCCACGTCCTGACGGTTTATCCCACGGCCACGGAGACGCCGATGATGGCGAGTTCGGGTATGGGCCGCGATGGCGGCCGCGAAGCCCCGGCGGATGTGGCGCGCGAGGTCATCGAGGCGATGACTCAGAACCGCCTTGAGGTCGTGCGTGGCGGTCCCGAGCGGATTGAGACGGTGAAGCGCAACCGCTTCGATCCGGCCGCGGTGGATGAGGCAATGCGGCCCATGAAGGATTCGATGGAGGCGGGCGCGCGCGACCACTCCGCACTATAAAAACGCTGGGTTGGCGCGCGGTTGCGCGCCAACCCAGACCCGGCCAAGGAGGCCCGGGTCATCTCATCGCGGCGAGAAGATCATCGACGCGCGCCGTCGCGAACGCGGTGAAGCTGTCGGCCACGCCATAGGGGATCAGCAACTCGCGACCATGGACCATGGAGCCGCAGCTATAAACGACGTTCGGGACATAGCCGTTACGCTCGTCGGGACTGGGCTGGAGGATAGGCTCGGGCGTGCGAGCGAGCACACGTGAGGGATCGTCGCGATCGAGTAGGCAGGCGCCCATCGCGTAGTTGCGCACGGGCCCAACGCCGTGGGTGAATACTAGCCAGCCCTCCTCGATTTCCAGGGGCGAGCCGCAATTACCCATCTGGACCGTCTCCCAAGGGTAGCGCGGCTCGATAAGCTTGGCGCCACCATTCCAGGTGAAGGGATCGTCGGAGAAGAGCAGCCAGATGCTCTCGCTATCCTGTCGGCCGAGCATGGCGTAGCGACCGCCGATCCGGCGGGGGAACAGCGCCATGCCTTGGCCGCCGTCGCGTCACCGGCGAGCTGGCGCATCTCCCACGAGCGGAAGTCCGTGCCGACCAGCATCTCGGAGCGCGCGGTCATTCCGTCGAACGCGGTGTAGGTGCCGTAATAAGTGGCTTCGCCATCGTCCTCGACGAAGCGAACCAGCCGAACGTCCTCGATTCCCTGGCGCTGGCTCGGCAATATGGGGAAGAGCACCGTCTCCGAGACGATGTGGCTACCCCCACAATGCAGCTCGAGCCTCGCCGCGTCTGCCCGGACAGCCTCATCGTCGACGAGCGGCGCCTGGGTCGTGCGTCCGACCGGATCGATCTCAAGGCCGCTCCCCGGCGCCCACAGACCCGTGCGGAAGCTAACCGAGGAGACATGGCCCTCCCCGATGCCTCGGAGCGACATGACGAAGCGCAGGCTACCGTCCGGCACGCCGGCCTGATCGGGGTGAAGCACGGCGCTTGGGTTGAACAGCGCGGCCGCCTCGAATGCATATTCCTCGGTGAACGAGGCGGCGAGGAGATGCTGCCGAGGCTCGTTGAGCGGTGAAACGCCGTCGAGCATCGGGCGCAGCTCGGCGAAGCGGCGCCGAAGCGTCGCTTCCACATCGCGATGACGGCCGTCCATAGACGCGAGGACCCCGCGCAGCGTCGCGGCAACCTGGGCGTCATCGTAACCGATGATGCGTTCGGCAAACACGCGCAGGCGCGAGCGGCCCCCGCCGTCGTGCCCGGCCGGGTAGCCGGGTGCGAACGGGCGGACCACCGTTCGCGACGGCTCGGGCTTCAGCATGGCATCATGATGGTGCAGGAGCATCAGGTCCCCGGAGGGACGCCAGCCCATGAGAAGCCAGCCAAGATCCGTGAGGCGCATCGATCGCTCCTTGGGAAAAGGCTCAGGCGCGATCGGCAGGCGCGAAGCGCATCGCGACGCCGTTCATGCAGTAGCGCAGGCCCGTGGGCTTCGGCCCGTCATCGAACACATGGCCGAGATGCCCGTCACAGCGCGCGCAGCGCACCTCAGTGCGCTCCATGAACAGGCTGGTGTCGCTCTTCGTGGCGATCGCATCGGGGAGATGCGTCCAGAAGCTCGGCCAACCGGTGCCGCTATCGAACTTGGTCCGAGCGGCGAACAGCGGCAGCGCGCAGCCAGCGCAAAGGAAGGTGCCGTTGCGGTGTTCCGCGTTGAGCGGGCTCGAGAACGGGCGCTCGGTCGCGGCCTGCCGGAGCACGGCATAGGCTTGCGGCGACAGGCGCCGGCGCCACTCGGCGTCGCTCAGGCGCAAGGGGGGCGGCGCTGCCGCGAACGCCGGCAAGGCGGCGCCTGCCATGGCGGCGCCGGCGAGCGCGAGGGCGCTGGTGGTGAGAAAGGCTCGGCGATCGGATGTCTGGGTCATGCCCCTCCTACGTCCGAGCGCGAATGGCGGTTACGCGTAACCTGTCGGCCCCACGCCGCGTATGTCCGGGTAGCAAAAGGAGTTTTCCGGCTATGCGTTCAGTTTCCTATCTCGGCCTCGGTGGCGTTCTGGCAGTGGCGATGGTGGCGGCATCCTCGGCCGTCGGCGCGTCCGCCGAGACGTTCGTCAATGCGCCTCAGCCCCGGGTTACCGCACCGGCTACAGGCAAGACCGAGATCGCGATCTTCGCGGGCGGCTGCTTCTGGGGCGTCGAGGGCGTGTTCGACCATGTGAAGGGCGTCGTGTCGGCAACGTCAGGCTATGCCGGCGGCACGACCGGTTCGCCCAGCTACGAGCAGGTTTCGACCGGCACGACCGGGCACGCGGAGGCGGTTCGGGTCGTGTTCGACCCTGCCAAGGTCAGCTATGCCGAGCTGCTGCGCATCTACTTTTCGGTGGTCGCCGATCCGACGACGCTGAACGCGCAGGGGCCTGACCACGGCACGCAGTACCGGACCGCGCTGTTTCCCCAGTCGACCGGCCAAGAGCGGGTCGCGCGGGCCTATCTCCAGCAGCTCACGGCGGCGCACACCTTCGCCCGCCCGATCGTCACCCGGATCGAACATACGAGCCGCTTCTACCCGGCTGAGGGCTATCACCAGAACTTCATGGCGAAGAACCCGACCTATCCGTATATCGTCATCAACGACGCCCCGAAGGTGGACGCGCTGCGCCGTATGATGCCGAAGCTCTATCGCTCGTGAGTTCGTGAGCGGTGTGCTGCCCGACGGTACGGAAAAATCGGTAGTTTTGTAACCGATCGCGGGCGACCGCCGTAAGACCAGAATGAGGATGGCAACGAGCGAAGCCGAGCTCAAGACGCTGATGATCGGCAGCCTCGATGGCGATGCACTTTCGCATGGCCTGTTGCTGCGCGCGCTCGTGCCGCTTCTCCAGAATTTCTATCGTCGCCGCGTGGCCGGTGCCGACGTCGACGATCTCGTACAGGACACCTTGATCGCCGTGCATACCCGCCGCGAGACCTTTGACAGGGACCGCCCCTTTACGGCGTGGCTCTATGCGATCGCGCGCTATCGGGCGATCGACCATTACCGGCGCCGTCGACAGACGGTGGCGATCGAGGATGTGGAAGCGATCCTCGTGGCGGAAGGCTTCGAGGAGGCCACCAACGCCCGCATGGACGTCGACAACCTGCTCCTGACGCTCTCCCCCAAGCAGGCCCGCGCGATCCGCGACACGCATGTCGACGGCAAGAGCGTTGCGGAGGCCGCTGCCGGCGCCGGCATCGGGGAATCGGACGTGAAGGTCTCGGTGCACCGCGGCCTGAAGGCGCTCAGCGCCCGGATCAAAGGCTCATCACGATGAACACCGAACAGCTCATCAACTCGCTCAGCCGGGACGTGCGCCGCATACCGCGCCACGCCGTCGCGAAGCGGATTGGCCTGGGTATCGCAGTCGGCTGCATCGCTGCCATGCTGCTGGTCACTGTGACGCTCGGCATCCGTCCGGACCTCCGGGTCGCAATGCACGGCTTCTCCTTCTGGATGAAGTGGACTTACACGATGTCGCTCGGAGTGGGCGCGGTCTATGGGATTACGCGGCTGGCGCGGCCCGCGCCGGGATCGCTCAGTGGCCTGTGGTTTCTCGCGGCGCCGGTGTTGGTTCTGGCAGGTATTGCGCTCGGCGAGCTTGCCCGCACGCCCTCATCGCATTGGCTGGCCATGTGGCTCGGTCGGAGCTGGATGATGTGCCCATGGTTTGTTCTGGGGCTGGCGGCGCCGATCTTCGCCGCGCTGCTCTGGTCGTTCCGGAAGCTTGCGCCAACGCACCTGCGGGCCGCTGGCGCGGTTGCCGGTCTCGGCGCGGGCGCCTGGGCCGCGACAATCTATTGCCTGCATTGCCCGGAGGTGTCGGCAATCTTCGTGCTCACCTGGTACAGTCTGGGGATCCTGCTAGCGGCAGGGATCGGGGCGCTACTGGGCCCGCGACTGCTACGCTGGTAGCCGCAGCTCACGGTTGTCGGTGCCGATCGCGTCGGCGACCTTGCCGATCGACAGCCCAGCGACGCCGCCAGGCAAGCCGGGCAGTCGCGAATAAGGCTTTGCCGGTGGTTTCGCTCGGGAGCTGACGGTCCGTTGAACTCCCAACCTAAGTTGGTCTTCGTTACCTACCTTAGCATCTCGTTGAACTCGATCACGTTGAGGTCGGGATCGCGGATGAAGCATGTGATGCGCCGATCATGCCCGAGCCTGATCGGTCCTTCACTGATCCAGATTCCCTCCTGCTCAAGCCATCGAACGAGCTCGTCCATGCTGTCGATGACGAACGCTGCGTGCGTGTAACCGGGCCGCTTCACAGGGAGGTCGAGCAGGACGTTGCCTTCACCGGCGGGTTCGCCGTTGTAGATGAGATGGATGCGCAGGCCGGTCGGATGCACCAGGCCGCACGCCGCCACCTCGGGTGCGTCCTCCTCAGGGTCGCGAACAAAACCGAACTTGGCATAGAATCGCTCTGCGACATCGAGATTGGTGACGCGGATGCCGACATGATCGAGGCGCAGATTTTCAAAGTTCACGAGCCGCTTCCTGCTGCTAGCTGGCGAGGGCCGCTCATAGGATCGCCTCGAGCCCTGCCGCAGTTCGACGGAACGGAACGAAGCCGGGCAGGGCCTCAATCCGGCGCAGCCAACTGCCCACGGCGGTATAGACCGACGTGTTTACGTTCCCCTCGGGGGCGCGCTCGATATAGCTGTAGAGCGCGACATCGGCGATCGTCGGCTCGTCCGTGCCGGCGATCCAGCGGTTCCACTCCAGGGTCTGGTCGATGACGCCGAGTGCATCATGGGCACGGCCGATCACCTCCAGAGGATCGAAGGGAGCATTGAACACGGTGATGAGGCGAGCGGCGCAGGCGCCATAAGCGATCTTTCCGGCCGCGACAGATAGCCAGCGTTGAACCTTGGCCTCCTCGACCGGATCAGTCGGAAGCCAATGGGAAGGACCGATTTTCCTCGCGATGTAGACGAGAATAGCGTTTGAATCCGGAATGATGACCCCATCATCATCGAGAACCGGGATCTCGCCAAAGGCGTTGAGCGCGAGGAATTCGGGCGTCTTGTGCTGCTGCGCGGCCAGATCGACCTCGACCAGCTCGTGGTCGACCCCGGCCAACGACAGAAACAGGTGAACGCGGTGCGCGTGCCCCGACAGAGGGTGGTAGTAGAGCTTCATTCAAAGTCTCCTGGGGGTCTTTGTTCAGCGCGACGGCAGCGTGCGCGCGAGAAAGTCGCGGATTAACGGCACCATCTCGTCGGCGCGGTCCTCCAACGCGAAGTGGCCGGAATCGATGAGGTGAAGCTCGGCCGCCGGATTGTCGCGCAGGAAGGCGCGTGCTCCATCGGCCGGGAAGATCTTGTCGTTGGCACCCCAGACGATCAGCGTGGGCGGCTTGTGCTCCCGGAGATAGGATTGGAAGCGGGGGTAGAGCGCAATGTTGGTTCGGTAATCGTACAGCAAATCGAGCTGGATTTCGCTGTTGCCCGGCCGATCGAGCAAGGCCTGGTCATGCACCCAGTTGTCGGGATCTATCCGGGTCGGATCCTTTACGCCGTCGAGATACTGCCGCTTCGTGGCCTCCGGTGTGCGGCGCTTGACGATCGCTGCCCGATTGGCCGCACTGTTATCGGCCCACAGCGCCTTTGCCGCGGTCCAGAAACCCTGGATGCCTTCCTCGTAGGCGTTGCCGTTCTGGACGATCAGCCCGGTTACGCGCTCCGGGTGGCGCAGGGCGAGCCGCAGCCCGACCGGGGCGCCATAGTCCTGGATGTACATGGTGTAGCGATCGACGCCGATCTGACCGAGCAGGGCGTCGGTGACGGTCACGTCCGTCAATGTGGTGTAATTTCGGTGCTGGCCATCGGGCTGCATTTTCAGGCGGCCTTGGGTGTAATCTGTAGCGGCTGAACCTCCTCGGTTATGGGTGTGGCAAGGGCGGCCATGCCCTCGATCTGCATGTAGCGGTGCTGGAGCTGGTATTCATCGTTCTGCTCGAGCAGGACGGCACCGACGAGGCGGATGATGCTGTCCTCGTTCGGGAAGATGCCGACAACATCGGCGCGGCGCTTCACTTCCTTGTTCAGGCGTTCCAGCGGGTTGGTGCTGTGAAGCTTGACCCGGTGCTGCTCGGGGAAGGTCATGTAGGCGAGCACGTCGTGCTCGGCATCGTCCATGCAGGCGCCGAGCTTGGGCCATCTGGCGCGCAATTGATCGGCGACCTGACGCCAGACCTGAGTTGCGGCCGCATGATCGGGCTGGAGGAAGACTTGGCGGATCGCAGCAGCAACAACCGTGTTTTGGCCCTTGGGCACGTAGGCGAGCGCGTTCCTCATGAAGTGGACGCGGCAGCGCTGCCAGGTGGCGCTGAGCACGCGGGTGATCGCTGCCTTGAGGCCCTCGTGGGCATCGGAGATGACCAGCTTCACGCCGGTCAGGCCGCGGCGGGAGAGGTCCTTGAGGAAGCTCGACCAGAAGGGCTCGGCTTCGGAAGGGCCGATGTGCAGGCCGACGATCTCGCGCTTGCCCTCAGTGTTGACGGCGACGGCGATTATCGCGGCGACACTGACGATCCGTCCCCCCTCGCGCACCTTGAGGTAGGTGGCATCTAGCCAGAGGTAGGGCCAGTCACCGGCGAGCGGGCGCTTGAGGAAGGCATGGACGCGCTCGTCGATGTCTTTGCACAGCTTTGACACGGAGGACTTGGATATCCCGGTCATGCCCATCGCCTGCACCAGCTCATCGACGCGCCGGGTGCTGACCCCGGCAATCCACGCCTCCTGGATTACTGCGACCAGCGCCTTCTCAACAGTCTTGCGCGGCTCCAGGAAGCCGGGGAAGTAGGCGCCGGTCCGCAGCTTGGGGATCTTGAGGTTGAGCGTGCCGAGCCGGGTATCGAGACTGCGGTCGCGGTAGCCATTGCGCCAGGTCGTGCGTTCGCCCGATCGTTCATGGCGGCCAGCGCCGACCAGGCCGTCGACATCGGCCTCCATAATGATCTGCAATACGCTCTCGGCGATCGTACGCAGGAAATCTCCATCTCCGGTCTTCGCCATCAGTTCGGCAAGCGGTAGTCTGTCGTCGGTCATCGGGATCAACTCCTCGGTGGGCGTGTGAAGTGTGGTAACTCCACCTTACCGATGAGCCCGGTGGCCACCGAGTTCGAAATCGCATGGGGTTGGGCATGCCCAACCCCATGCGATCACCTCAATCTACACCGGAAATTACACCACGAGCGCGGACGCTAACTCGGTGACATCGGTCAGGTGCGCGAAGGTATAGGCGAATTGCGTGTGATCCGGCGCGCTGCTCTGGCCGAATCCGGGATAGTCCGGAGCGATCACATGATAGCGCTCGGCAAGCGCCGGGATCAGGTTCCGAAACATGTGCGAAGAGGTCGGAAACCCGTGCAGAAGCAGGACGGTGGGTGCCTCCATCGGTCCGGCCTCGCGATAGAAGATATCGAGGCCCTGCACCTTTGCGGTGCGATAATGGACGACGGAGCTGGCCGGTAGGGGTGAAGCCGTTCTTGCCTGTGCGTAGGCCGGAACGGTTCCAATGCTAGCAACGCTGGCCAGAAGCGCCGCAAAGAGTGGCAGCCGGAGCATGTCGGGTCCCATCGTGAACGGTTTTTGGATTGGCTCAGATCGCCGCGAACCACTGGTAGTCGGCCGAGTCTTCCCAGTAGCCACCCTTGCCCGCGCCGATCCTGGCGAGGCTGTCGACCGCCTCGACGCGCATGACGTATTTGGCCTGCTTGTAGCCGAGCTGGCGCTCGACCCTGAGGCGGAGCGGCGCGCCGTGGCCGACGCTCAGAAGCTGGTCGTTCATGCCCCAGGCAAGGATCGTCTGGGGATGGTAGGCGTCGATCAGGTCGATGCTCTCGTAATAGGGGGCGCCGTCGAAATCGTCGGCACAGTGGAACACGACATAGCGAGCGGACGGCAGCACGCCGGCTGCGTCGAGCGCCAGCTTGAGCGGAAGACCCGTCCATTTGCCGATCGCGCTCCAACCCTCGACACAGTCGTGGCGGGTGATCTGCGTGCGGGCGGGCATCGCCCTGATTTGCGCCAGCGAGACCTTCTGTGGACGCCGGACCAGGCCGTCGACCTGCAGGCGCCAATCCGCAAACCCATTGGCGGCGTGAGCCTGATAGGCGTCGCTCGCCGGCATCGTGTTACCGTTGGTGCGGAAGACCGGCGACATATCGGAGGCGGCGAACTCGCGGGCGAGCGCGGTGCGATCCGTGACGAGCCGCTGCGCGCGCATGGTCAGGCCCTCGCCCAGCCCGAGCACGTCCTGCACCTTCGGCGAGGCCGCGATCCGGTCGCAGCCGGAGAGCAGGAGGCCGCCGGCGCCGACGCCAAGCGAGCCGATCAGCCGGCGCCGCGTCAATAGCGTCATTGGTCGCGCTCCTTGGGTAGGCGATACCAGCCGGTGGTGATCGAACGCAGCTCGTTGATAGGGCCGGCAAGGAGCACCATCACGAGGTGGACGACGATGAAGGCGGCGAGGAGCGCGGCGCAGATGAAATGGATGGAACGGGCCGACTGACGGCCGCCGTACAGGTCGAGCAACCACGGCCAAGCCGCATCGATGCCAGGGGACATGGTAAGCCCGGTCAGGACCATGATGGGCAGCAGGCCGAAGATCACGCCGACATAGCTAAGCTTCTGGAGCACGTTGTAGCGCCGCGCCGCCTCGCCGGTATGAAAGCGCAGGCGGGCATGGTCCTTGATGTCCTGCCACAGGCTCGTCGGCCGCAGCTCCTCCGCGGTCGGCGCGAGGTCGCGCTGGACGTGCCGTGAGATGAAGCCCCAGAACCAGAACAGCAGGCCCGGCACGACCAGCAGCCAGGCGAAGAAGAAGTGCCACTGGCGCGCCGCGGCGAGGTTGTAGCCCGATGGGATCGTCACCAGCGGCGGAAAGGCGCGCTCTTCACCGCCGGCGAGGCCGAGCACGCCGGTCGTAGGTATGGTGATGGAGGCGACGCGCAGATAGCCCCGCTCGCCATCGCTGCCGATCTCGAGCCAGGGCATGTCATTATTGGCGCCGTATTGCCCCCAATAGAGGTGCGGATGCGCGTTGAAGATCATCATCCCGCTCATCAGCAGCACGATCACAGCGAGCGCATTGAGCCAGTGCCAGGCGCGCACAGCACGCCGCTGGCGGTAGATGAGGTCACCGCCGGCGGGGAGGCGGTCAATCGGTTGGGTAGCCATCGGGTCGCTCCAAAGGGGCGGGGCGTCGGCAGAGGGCACGACGCCCCGGACGCCGATCAGTGGCCGGCGCTCATCATCGCATCGCCGTGCTTCATCTTATCGGCAGGCGCCTTCGTCGCCTTGCCGTGCTTCATCGCGCCATCGTTCGCCATCGCGCCGTGCGCCGAGGACTTCTTCATCGCACCGGTCGATGTCTTCTTGCCCGAGGCCATATGGTCCTTCGCGGCCATCTGGTCGTGGGATGCCATCTGATCGTGCGAGGCCATCGCGTCCTGAGCGAAGGCAGGCGCGCCAGCGCCAAGGGCGAATACCGACAGAATAATCATCATCTTGCGCATGGAAAAATCCTTCGAGGCCAAGCCTCTGCTTGAGTGACGCCGCAGCGGGTGCGGCGGGGGGCGGACGCGACCTGCTCCTCGCTCAGGGGGCATGCGAGCTGGCGAGCCGCGTCCTGCTGCACATCCGCACGGGGACCGGCAGCGGTTACAGATGACCTGATTTTCTTGCGCCGCAGATTTTAGGCGAGCGCCAATGCGCGAAAAGCCGTGGGCGCTCGCGCCGACGGCAGGGCAGCGTTGGCTCCGCTGTAACTCCCTCGGTCGACCACCCGTATGTCGTTGTGCTGGCCCCAGAGGCCGGAAGCGCAATATCCGGTCGCCGCCCGCCCAGCACCACAGCAAACAGTCACGAGGAACGCGACATGCACGACATGGGTAAGCTCAAGAACCTGAAAAAGCTCGACGCGGGCGCTCCCGACGCGATGAAGGCGTTCTGGGAGTTTGATAAGGCCGTGTTCAAGGAGGGCGAGATCTCCGCCCTCAACAAGCAGCTCATCGCGGTGGCAGTCGCGCTCACGACGCAGTGCGCCTACTGCATCGAGATCCACACCAAGCAAGCGCGCGAAGCCGGGGCCACCGACGCGCAACTCGCGGAAGCAACGACCGTCGCCGCGGCGATCCGAGCTGGCGGGGCGATGACCCATGGAACGCACCTCTTCTGAGCCGATCCAGCGGCATCGACACGAAATGGGCCGGCCCGCTTTGACGGACCGGCCCATGGTCGCACCAGCGACACCGGAATCCTAACCGGCGGGGCGGGCGACGGGTCGCGAGTTCATCCCGCTTGCAACCGTATCGTCACGCTTGGCCCTGAGACGCGCATCCACCGAAAGGGGGCCGGCTCCGCCGATGCACAGCGCGATCAAGCCGGCGATGTAGAGCAGATCGGTCTCGTAGCCCGGCTGACCGAAATGCGCGCCGCTCGCGTCATAGGACATCAGCTTGATCGAGCTGAAGCCGTTCGGCAGGTGGACGGTGAAGATTGCGACCAGCAACACGACGATCATCGGCACCGTCACGAGCGGTACCAGAGCGCCCGCCAAGATCATGAGGCCGCCGACGATCTCAACCGCGACGGTTGCCCAGCTCAACAAATCGCCCATCGGCATTCCCATGGCGTTCAAGATGCCGCCGAAATTGTCTGGTCCGCGTGCGAGCTTGGCCCAGCCATGCGCGAAAAAGCCGTAGCCGACGATGAGGCGCAGCGGGATCGCATACCATTGCGCGGGAACGGGAAGCGGTGAGACCGCAAGTTTGTTGAACAGAGCTGTCATCGTCGATCGGACCTTTTCAGTTTTGCCGGTGATTGGAGTCGATGCGGCGGCGGAGCAGCCGGTCGACGGAAAGCGGGCTGTCGCCCCCAAGTGCAAGGGCGGCGAGCCCGGCGAGGTAGGCAAGATCGGTCTCGAAACCGGGCTTGCCGAACTTGAGAGTGCCGTCGGGCGCGAACCCCATCAGCTTGATGCCGTCGAACCCGTTGGGGAGGTGGACGGTCACGATCGCGACCAGAAGCACGAAGGCCATCGGCAGGGCCGCGAGGGGCACGAGAGTGCCAGTCAGGATGGCGAGGCCGCCGGAGAGCTCGGTCACGGTCGTAAGCCATGCGAGCAGGTCGGGAACGGGCATGTGTAGCCCGGCGAGGATGTGGCCGAACTTGTCCGGTCCGTGGTTCAGCTTCGCATAGCCGTGAAACAGGAAGCCGAAGCCGATGATTGCGCGAAGCGGCAGCGCCCACCAATTGGACTGCGTGGGCCGCTGCCGGCGCTCTCCGTTCAATCCGACGCGATCAGCGCCAGCTCACAATGCGCGGTTCGGCTTCTCCGTCGAAGTGCAACAAAGCCTCGACGACCATTGCTCGCTTACCCTCGATCTCGATCGATGGCCGCTCTACACGCTGCTTGCCTGTCCTCGGCTTGGATGAAGCACGCGGAGAAGGGGAAGGGGGTTCATTTTCCGCACCGCTCCCAAGCGCCGGACCGTCGGGCACCGGCGTAGCGTCCAGCGCGCGATCGGCCTCCTCATCACGGATCGTGTCAGTCGGGGAAGAGGGGACGTCCTCGCCTGGAGCTTCGGGTTCGCTCTGGGTGGCAGGCGCGGGTGCCTCCGCTTCGGTCCGAGGGGCGGGCTTCGGCGCCGACTTCTTAGCACCGACATCGCGCGCGAACCGCTCGCACGCCAGCACGGTCATGTCCTCTGCAGCGGTGTTGGCGACAAATGCCCGGGTTGCCGCGTCATCGGTCTTCGCAGCCTGGACAAGCGCGACCGCACTCCGCATCGAAATGTCTGCGAACAGCGCAGCGATATAGTCGGGGGCCTTCGCAAGCCCCTGATAACGGGTCAGCAGCGTGCGGTTGCGCCCCGTTGCGCGGGCCAGCTCGGCGAGAGAGCGACCTTTCGCGACCTGCCCGGTGACAAACCGGATCATGTCGGAAGTCGACAGATCCTCGCGCTGGTCGTTCTCGATGAACTGATCGATCCGGACCTGCTCGATGTCGTCGGTCTTGCTGACGATCGCGCGGACCTGCACGCCAAGTTTCTGGCACGCACGCCAGCGCCGCTCGCCGAACATGATCCGGTAGCGGCCATCGGCATCCTTGGGCGCGACGGTGATCGGCTGAAGCAAGCCGCGCTCTTTAATCGACTCTGCGATCTCGTCGATCTTCGCCGGATCGATCTCGCTACGGACGTTTTCGGGGTCGGGATACAGCAGCTCGGGGTCTAGAAGCTGGACACGATCGGCGTCCGCTACCGCTGCCTTCTCGCTGAATACGTCGAAGCCGGAAAAGTCGGTCATTTATGGCTCCCAATCCGGGTCAGGGCTTCTTCGAGGAACGCGCGCATGGGGGGAAGCGAGGTTCGCACGTCCTTGTCGAACCGCCACACCGGCACGTGCTCTTGAATGGCTTGGCTGTAGTGCGCGCGCTCTGGCAGGTAGTTCGTGAAGAGGTTTTTCCCGATCTTTTCCTTGATCGCAGCTAGCATCTTCATCTGATGGGTATCGTTTGCGCGAACCCGGTTGGGGACGAGCCCCACGACGTGGATGGGCGTCTTCCGACGCTGGTTCACCGTCTGGATTGAATCCGAAACCTGTTTGGTCGCAGCCGGGCCAAACGGCCCGAGCTCCACGGGAACGATGAGGTGATTGCACACCAGCAACGCCGCGAAATTGATCCATGACCAAGAGGGCGGCGTATCGATGATGCAGAAGTCGAAGAATGGATTGAGCGTCGGAAAATTGGCGTTCAGATTGGTCAGCGCGCGCGGATAGTCGGCATCATACTCGCCGCCCATGCGGTTCGAATAGATTGCAAGGCGCGGAAAAGTAGGGGGCGGGGCATAACCGGGCTCGAAGAGCGGCTTGCACGTTCCGAGGCTTTCGAACTCGGCCAGGGCATCAGTCGCATTGCACTGGCGATCGAGGTCGAGGAACAGCACGCGATGACCGGCATCGGCAAGCACCCAAGCCAGGTGGCATGCGATCATGGTCTTGCCGGCGCCGCCCTTCTCAACGTTGATGGCGATGGTCTTCACGCCTTACCAGCCTCGATCTGAATGGTTGTTCCAGTGGTCGTAACCGCGATAATCGGAGTCTGTCCGCGTGTTGCGTCGCGCCTCCTCGTCGGGGGTGTCGCCGCTCCAGATCCGCGGCTTCGATCCACCGCTATCGCGGAGGACGGCCCAACCGATCAGGACGAACAGTCCGATCGTTAGCAGATTATCCCACATGGCCTTCGCCTCCGACGCCGCCTTGATGAAAGGCCCAAGCTGTAATATACGATACCGCTAATGCCGTCAATATGCGGTATCGTTTATTAGGACCTTGGATGACGTCTAGCAATATCCGGTCAGTCGGTCGCCCTCCGATGGAGGATAAGACGATGGGGCGCTTCCCAAAGGGCACGCTAGATCGGATCAAGACCGTCCTGCGCGATGGCGAGAGCCAGGCTGATTTCGTGCGCGAGGCCGTGGAACTGGAGCTGCGCCGGCGAGAGGGGCCGCCGGTAGGCGGCCCCAACCGCGCTTAGTCGCGATCCTCCGAAGCCTTGGCGAGAACCGCGAAGCCATCGGCGATCAACTCGACTGTATAGCGCCGACCCTCCGAGGTGTCGTAGGCATTCTGGCGGACGCGGCCCGTGACGTGAACCAAGTCACCCTTCTGCGCCTTGGTGCCGCGCTCGATCAACTTACCGAACAGCGTCACCTCATTCCAGTGGGTGTCGGTGACCCACTCGCCGTTCTCCTGGCGGTTGTAATTGGCGGCGACGTTCACCTTCGTCACCTTGTCATGTTCCGTGACCTTGCCGACCCGGCCGATGATCCGAAATTCCGCGATGTTCTGCATGGTCCTGTCCTTTTCAACGATCAGGCTCATTCCTGATGGAAGTTGAAGGGGAGTGCAGGCGCCGCGATCAAGCAAAAAAACGGAGGGTCCGCGCAGCGGAAACCGTAGGCGTAGCCGGTTATTTGCTTGATCGTAGAAGGCGGCCAGCGCCCATTTTCCATCAATAAGGAATAGTCGCTCGAGGGGCGGACCTTGAACTCGCGCTAGGATCTCGCCGGGCTGATTGTGAATCGCGGCGCCACGTGATGATCGTCGACCAGCTCGCCTCGGCGGCGGTAATGGGAAGCGGACGCCTCATTGAAAAGGGGAGACGCCCGAGCCAATGGCGCATTCCGACGCTCGGAACTGGCGCTACAGTCGCGTTGAAGACCAAAAAACGGCTGCACCAGGCACGAAGGCGGCAATTTGAACGCGACGGTAAACGCTTGCTCCTCTCGGGAGCATCGCGACGCGGAGCGGCGCGTCCGACGGTTCGGCTTGGTGCTGTCGATTGTGGGTTCGAGATTTGGGCGGGTCCAGGGGCTACTCGCCGTCAGGCGTGAAGCGTTGGCCGACTAGGCCAACTCCATCTGTCCTTAGATTATATGAATCTAGGAGCGGTTGACCATTTTTTTGAGACTCTTGTTTCTCGATTGCGATGGCCAGGCTGTCCAACACCCGCCGCAGGCCCGCATCCTCGATCTCCTCGGCGACGACCTGACGGGGCGATCGCCATAGGCGCATGGCCTCGATCTCTTCGATCCGATCGGCTTCCCGCTGCACGACATCGTCGGGGAGAGGGACCGGCCGGAGAAAACGTGGAAGGAAGCGGGCGAGCCGGTTGGGAAAGCTCATCCGGTAGACATTGGACGTCTGCGCATTGCGCGCCTTCGGCCGATCGGCGGGAGGGTCGATCGGCACGCATCGGCGCTGTTTGTCGAGCAAGCCCATCTTGGCGAGGATCGCAAGCCCGCGTCCGACGCTCGCGCGGGAGAGGCCGGTGTGGGTCTCGATCCATTCCCACGTCGGAAATACCTTGCCGGCGCAATTGCGCGCCAGATTGGTAAGCTGCTCGAACACCCGCACGGCAGCGGGCGTTATCAGGGTCACCAATCTCTCGTCTTCCGTGAGCTGCCGTCCCTCGGCACGCGCGAGGCGACGGATCGCGTTCTTGCGCTTCAACAGCTCGACGGCCTTCTTGTAGAGGCGATCGGTCTCGCCCTTCGCGTAGCTGTAGAAGAAGTCGTCCTCGAATGTGCCGGCTCTCCGGCTGTTCGGGTGCACATGCGCGCGCGTGGGGTTTGGTGCCCCCGACCGCGATCTCGGCCGCGTCCGCTCGATGCGGTCAAGCGCCATGAAGCTCGCCTTCGCGAGTGTAACAGCTCCCATCGTCCGTCCCCTTCGTGGGGCCGGGACCAGGCAAAACAAGAGCGTGGCGCGAAGCGCGCTCCCTTGAACCGAAGCTCGTGAACGGATATGAAGAGGATGTCTTACGTCCCGATCGATGCCTGCAAGCATCGTTCATAGCGTTCTAGGGTGCCCGGCCTTCGTGCCGGGCATTCGTTTATGTGGTCACGGCCGCTCCCTGAGTGACCGATCGCGTGAGGCGACCCGTCAACAGTATTTGTGCCTAAATCGCTGCAAAGGTGAAACCGCTAGGATTCGTGCTTTCGGCGACCGACCCCCGAAAAAGTTCGTGCTTTCGCCGACCGTTGTCACTGTCGTTCGTGCTTTCGGCGACCGGGATTCGTGCTTTTAGCGACCGAAGTTCGTGTTTTCGCCGACCGACCAGGTGCGATCCGTGCGACTCGATTCGTTGCGCGGAAAAGAGCGGGGTTCAGGTGCTCGAGAGAAGCGGGCGAGGAGTTATCTTCACACGCGCTGCGCCTGCATTTCGGCGCGCACGGCCTTTGGCCGCTACAGCCGGTACGTCCACCAAGTCGAACGTGAAGCCGGGAATGGCATTATCATCGGCTATTCTTTTGAGCTCAGAGGCCGTTTCGAAAGGGGTTGAGCGGCTGAGGTTCGTGTGATTCCGGGGGTTTTGCAGACAACCCGGAGATCTTGATGTGGACCCCAGCCACCCGCGTGCAGCATACGCGTGTTTCGAAGCGTTACCAGACGGATTTGAGCGATGCCGAGTGGGCGCTGATCGCGGCATTTGTTCCCGAGGCGCGCACGACGGGGCGGCGACGGCAATGGCCAATGCGCGAAATCGTGAACGCCATCTTCTACGTTCTGCGCGGCGGGATTGCATGGCGGTTGCTGCCCAAGGACTTCCCGCCGTGGCAGACGGTCTACCGCTGGTTTGCCCGGTTTCGTGACGAATGCCTGTTCGAGCGGATCAACCATGCGCTGGTCGCGCTCGATCGCGAGCGAGCCGGAAGGGACGCCTCGCCAAGCGCAGCCATCATCGACAGTCAGAGCGTCAAGACCACCGAGAGCGGCGGACCGCGCGGCTACGATGCTGGCAAGAAGATCAAAGGTCGCAAGCGCCATGCTCTGGTCGATACTGACGGCAGGCCGCTGCTTGTCGAGCCGCACACCGCCGATGTCCAGGATCGTGATGGCGGCGGCGCGTTGCTGCAAATCTCGCGCGGCCTCTTCCCGTTCATCGAGAAGGTCTGGGCCGATGGCGGCTATAACCATCACCGTGTCACCGAGGCGACCCGCATCACCGTCGAGATAGTCAGCAAGATCGCCGGGCAGTCCGGCTTCGTCGTCCTCCCTCGGCGCTGGGTGGTCGAGCGGTTCTTCGCTTGGGTCAATCGAAACCGCCGTCTGGCCAAGGACGTGGAAGCCACCCTCAAATCCGCCGCAGCCTTCCTCTACGCCGCCGCCGCCATGCTCATGCTACGCCGTTTGGCTCGGTCAGCGTGAGTTTCGAAACCGACTCTCATATCGGAAATGCTTGAGCGAGCTTTGATAACCGATCTGCAATCGTAGCTCTTCAAGGTCGACGTCGATCGGGCCATCAGTACAAGCCGATCGCGCGACCTCATAAAGCCGACGCTCGATTGGGCCGAGCTGGAAATAGCTCGGGGCATAATCCAGCACGCGCCGATCGCGCTGGATCGCGCGATAGAGCCAATCGCAAAGCCGCACCTTGACGGCCTTCAATCGCTTATCGCCGGTCCTCGTCTTGGTGTAGGTGAGCTGGGCTTCGGACAGCCACGAGAAGAAGCCGGCCTGGCCTTCGCCGCCGGCTTCGATGTTGGTCTTGATTTGCGTCCCCTGCAGTCGTTCCAAAGCATCCGACAGGCGCGTGTAAGAACGGGCCGATCCGTTGACGCCGGTGACGCGGAAAAGATCATGGGCAGTGAAATAGAAGTCCTGGGAAACTCCGACGCCAGCTTCCAACTTCGCCACCATAAGGCTTGCGATATAAAGCAAAACCTCTTTGTCGTAGATCGTCGCGACACCTTTGGCAGTAGCGACAATCTCGATCGAAACCGTGTCGGTCTTATAGGCGAGCGGCTTGGTCCACTTGCCCTTGCTCAACGCGAAGAACGGGAACGCCATTAGTGAGCGCTCGCCGCGAACCTCGGTCAGCAACGGGCTGTCGAGCGCGAACAAGTCGCCTTGGGTCAACCCGTCCTCGCTCACATCACCCTCGATCGCGTCGCGCGCCGTTCGGTCGCCGAAAGCACGAAGAAGGGGCGGTGTGCAGGCCGCCATGCTGGGAAAAGCCCCTGTGGGCGGCAAAAGTTCGTGCTTTTGGCGACCATTCCGACCGTAGGGGCGAAGCGTTCGTGCTTTCGCCGACCATTCGCTGGCACTGCGCCGGCGTGTCTCGCAAACGATCGGTTTTGGAACGCGGTCATGGGAAATCTCCTGCCCGCAGTTCTAAACGTCTCGTTTCCAAGGATCGCCTCCAAAATGCAGACTGTTCAAAACCCATGTTCGTTAGTAACCAGCTTTGCAGGGTCTTGTCGATGAGTTTTGAGAAAACCGCATGTTGATTGGATACGCGAGAGTGTCGACGGCCGACCAGGATTTGACGCCGCAGATCGAAGCCCTGCAACGCGCCGGCTGCGAGCGTCAGTTTTCTGACAAGGCCAGCGGGGCGAGGGTGAACCGTCCTGGCCTTGCAGAGGCGATCGATTATGCGCGCCCTGGCGATGTTATCGTGGTCTGGAAGCTGGATCGCTTGGGTCGCACGATGAAGGGATTGGTCGACCTTGCCGCTGAGCTCGAAGGCAAACAGATCGGTCTCCGCTCGATCACCGACGGCATCGATACATCGGGAACAGCTGGACGTCTCGTGTTCAACATTCTTGCCGCGATGGCCCAGATGGAGCGCGAACTGGTTCGGGAGCGAACGAATGCGGCACTCGACGTTGCTCGTCGTAAAGGGAGATTTGGGGGGCGAAGATCTGTAATGACTGAACAGCGTAGGGCCGCTGCCGAAAAACTTTTGAAAACCGAGATGTCGGCCACCGAGATTGCCTCTGCAATTGGTGTGTCGATTTCCACGTTCTACAGGCATTTCCCAGTTAGATAACGGCATCCGCGCCAGTCTTGGCCGACGTGTTGCGCAGAAGCACGCAATGGTGGAGTGAGACTTAAACTGACGGCCGGTTTGAGCCGATTGCCGGCAGTAGGATTCATGGCTCTTTGTTGGCGCGATCTGGCGTTCGCGGGCCAAGGAATTCGTAGCGCAAGAGAATGTCGCTATCGATCCGTTCGAGTATGGCGTTGATCGTTGCCTCGCGGGACGGCAGTGTGAGGCGCTGCCGGATCTTCTCCACGATGTCGATGGATGTAGGGGAGAGGGCGTATGTTGAACGTCGATAGCCAGCTGCGTCCTCACGCAGCTTTTTGCGACGCATCGACCGTGCGCTCCTTGTCGTCGAGTCCTTTTCGGGCATGGGGCAGGATAGTCATAAGACATCTGCTTTCAACACCGCGCTCGACTCATGATGCTGTAGCAACCGGGCTTTGGATGTCGCCTAACAGCTTTTGAAAGATAGACGGCGCGCCCGGTGCGGATCCAACCTCGCTGGCAAGTGCCATGAACGTGGCGCATTCCTCACCCGCATTGTCATAATTGGACGCGACGTCGACGATCCAGCGAACGAACTGCCGGAAACCCGGGTCAAAATAGAGTTCGGGCTTCCCCAGTATGTCGATGGCGAAAGATGCAACGTCGATATCGATCTCGAGGACAGCGACGAGTTGATTGTGAATGACCGGGGTAACAGCGGCATTGCATGCCTTGATCTTGTTGATCAGGCTGAGACTGCGGCCGAGCCTGCGGGCCATTTCCTTGTTCGTGATCCGGCGTCGTCTCCACTCGTGAAGAAAGAGGCGCCTGAAGCACTCCTGGCGTTTGACGCTTTCTTGTGACCCGATACTCCGGTCGCTCATGGCATGGCACCCCCGGTTAGGGGGGTATCATACAGCCGTATGAGTCGGTTCTGTCAATCCCATGTGAATCACCGTTCATCGCAGATTTAGGAATCGGTTCCTTCAAACACGGCGAGAAGAGCGCTGACAAAGACGAACCGAACTGGAGGAACTGTGCCGGTCGCCTTCGCGATGGCCTCCCTCGCGGCCTGGAAGGCGGGTTTGTCTCGAAGATTGATACGCAGCGTTATGCGATAATCACCTGTCTCGTCACGCTCGCTCGCCGACCGCCAGATTTGTCGGAAATCGAGCATTTCTCCAATAATTCCGAGACCATGTATGGCAGTCGAGGAAACCGTCTCGAATTGGCCGGTCTTAAGGGAATAGACCCTGATCGCATCGGCGGTGAGGCGGAAAACGCGGTCGCTAACGCGAAAGGTATATAGGGCTTGGGACATTGAGGCGATTGATACCGCTGTAAGCGGACGCCCGCCAGCGCAGACAGAAGAAAGTTTGCCGCAGTAATAAAAATATTTCAGCGAACGAAAATTTCGGGAATGCACCTGAACTGGTAATACGTTTCCACATCGCAACGAAGAGTGTAAAAATTTTACACTGTTTGCTCGTCAATGATGTGGAGTGTGTAACCTGGTTACACAGGTGTGTAATCCTATTACACCATTTAGTGTAATTCTATTACACACCATGATTTAATACTTGCGATCACCATGAGTTTATATCCTCTTAACGGAGACGACGTGCTTGTGCGTCGTCTTCCAAGGGGAAAGAGCATGACTGCACTTTCGATGCCGAAGGGTAACCAGATCAACGGTATCCTTCTTGGCCTTGCGATCATCGCCTGCGTGATGATCCTGGGCGCTTCGGCGGCCTTTGCGGGCACCGACACCACGTTCAATACCGCGCTCACGAAGTTCACGGACTTCCTCGAGGGCTCGGGCGGCAAGATCATCACCGTGATGAGCCTTGCCGGCGGCATCGTCGCGCTTGCGTCGGGTCGCTTCAGCCTCGGCCAGGTGGCCGTTCCCGTCGCCGTCGGCGTCGGTGCGGGCACCGGCATTCCGATCGTCACCTCGACCGTCACCGCGACGATCTGAGGACCGACTGGGATCAACCGCTGGGAGGGCGGTGAGCGCTTATGGACAGGTATACCATCCCTTCGCATCTCGACGATCCGGAGCTGATCGGCTTCTGGACGCTGGACGAGTTCCTCGCGATGGCGATCCCCTTCATCTGGGGCATCCTTTCGCAGCACGTCGTGATCGGATTGATGGTCTCGTTGCTCGGATGGTGGGGCTTCCGAAAGCTCAAAGCCGGCAAGGCCACATCGTGGATTCTCCACATGGCCTACTGGCACCTGCCGTCGAGTTTTACCGGTCTCAAGGCGACGCCACCCTCCCACCTTCGCGTGATGGTGGGCTGAAATGGATTATAGTGTCGGTCTCGCGCAGTCGCAGCGGGTTCTCAAGCAGCGCAACATGCTCGGCATCGTGGCGCTGGTTCTCGCGGGCCTCGTGGTCATCCTCTTCCTGGTCGGCGCGACGCGCGACCGCGAGATCGTCCTTCAACCTATCGTCCGCACGCCCCTGACGCTGTCCTCGAGCGGGGTCAGCCGGGAGTATCTCGAGATGGTCACGCGCGACACCGCGCTGATGACGCTCAACCGCTCGCCTGAAAATCTCGACTACTGGATGGAGTCGATCCTCAAGATCGCGACGCCCGAAAGTCACGGCTCGCTCAAGCGCGATCTCATGAAGATCCTGAGCGAACAGCGCGGGTCGAGCATCAGCCAGTATTTCACGCTCGCCAGCATGAAGGTTGATCCTGAGAACCTGACCTCGGAAGTGACCGGCACGCTGCATACCGTCGTCGGCTCCAAGGCGGTGACTGCCGAGGCGAAAACCTTCCGCTTCTACTGGTCCTATCGCGGCCTGTCCCTTCAGCTGAAGGGCTTCGGCATGGTCACCAAGGTCGACAAGGACGACGCTGCAACCGGAGACGAGGCATGACGCCCCTGATCGCATTTGGCCTCATCGGAGGCGGGACGGCGATCGCCTCCCGCGTCTGCTCGCTCTCGCGCTTCGTCGGCGCAGGCATGATCCTGGTCGGGGGAATGGCGCTCGCTGCGCCTGCCTTTGCCGACGAGCATCTGCTTGCAAAGGACAATAGCGAGGTTTCCTGCACGCTTTCCAAGTCCGGCCTCACACGGATCAGCCTCAAGGACGACCGCTTTGCCAGTGTCTCCAAGCTGACCACCGGCGTCGAGAGCGACGATTTCACGGTCGTCAACGAGCCGACGCGCGGCGACATCTACGTCTCTGTTCCCGAAGCCTATTCGCGGGCCAACGTCTCCTTCTTCGGCACGACCTCCAAGGGGTATGTCTACAAGTTCAGCTGCCGCCTTGCAGGCGACGACGCGCAACAGGTGTTCGTCGAGAACAAGGATATCGCAGGCGAGGCGCAGACAGCGGTCGCACAGGCCGACACCACGCCGCAGGAAGCGTCCGCCACGCTCGTCCAAGCGATGTTCCAGCAAGCCCCGCTCGAGGGCTTCGACGTCCGCCCCGCGGTTACCGATCCGGTCATGGTGGGGTCGCTCAAGGTGCAGATGCTCACCGAATATCGGGGCACGGCGCTCGCAGGGCGCGTGTTGCGGATCGAGAACAAGGGCGGATCGCCTGTCGCGCTGGGCGAAGGAACGATCGCGCCGTCGAACGCGATCGCCGTATCGGTCGCCAATCCCAACCTCAAACCCGGTGAAGTCACCACAGCGTATATCGTCACGCCGTCGGGCCTCGCCAACGGAGTGCGGCCATGAGCCTCAAGGACCTTTTCCCCGGCAGGAAACCCAAGCAACTCGATGCCGAGCCTGAAGAAGGCGAGGGCGAACTGATGGCCGGCAACGACGCCGTCCGAAAGAAGCAGCTGCTCTACCTTGGCTGCGGCGGCGCGCTCGCACTGGTGCTGGGGTCCTGGTACGTCATGGGCGACGATACCAAGCTCAAGACGTCGGGCGCAGACGACAAGGTCGTCAAGATCACCACCGACGACATGGTCAACCGGAACATGTCGGACCGGGAGTGGCAGGCGGCATCCGAAGCGCAGATGCAGTCGATCAACAACCAGTTGAAGGGTGTCGACGGCCAGCGCGCGCAGATGGAGCAGCTTCAGGCGCAGATCGCCGCGCTCCAGGGCGAGAAACAGTCGATGGCCTCAGATGGCCAGCGGGTGATGAGCGCTTACCAGCAGGAGAACGACCAGCTTCGTCAGCAGCTTGCGCAGCGGTCGAGCGCGCCCCCTGCGCCGGCGCCCGCGCAGATGTACGGGCCGATGGGCCAGCCCAACTATCGGGGTCCGGGCGCACCGATGAGCGCAGGGGAGGCGGCCGCTGCCGCGGTGTCGCAGTCGCGCTCGATCAAGCTCGTCTCGTTCGAGGGCGGGCCGAGCGGAACGGCGACGCGCATTTCGGGTGGCACGACCAGCTATACCGACAGCCCCAATTATCTGCCGCCCAATTCGATCGCGAAGGCCAAGGTGATCGTCGGCGTCGATGCGTCGGCAGGGGTGCAGTCGCAGAGCGATCCGCTTCCCGTCGTGCTGCGGATCACAGGGCCGGCGCGCTCGGTTTACAGCAACGGCAAGCTGCTCACGACCCGGATCGAGGGCTGCGTCATCAACGGCGCGGCACGCGGCGACCTCTCCTCGGAGAAGGTCTATGTGAAGCTCCAGCGGATGACCTGTCCGCAGGCCAATGGGCGCTTCGCGGTCTCGGACGTCAAGGGCTTCATCAGCTTTGCCGGCAAGACCGGCGTGCGCGGGCGGGTGGTCAGCCGCGAGGGCGGGCTTGTCGGCCAGGCCTTCATCGCCGGTATCGCAGGTGGTTTCGGTCGCGGCTTCTCGGCCAACACCAACTCGCTCCTCACCGGCAACAACGTGACGGTCAACGGGAAGCGCGAACAGATCGGCTTGGGCGACATCGCACAGGCCGGGCTGGGCAACGGCATCGCCCAGTCCGCCGACATGGTCAGCAAATATCTGATCGAGCGGGCCGAGCAATATCAGCCGATCATCGAGATGCCGACCGGCATCGATGTCGAGATCGTCTTCCTCGAAGGCGTCTTCATCCAGAACTGAGCCTCGGGCCGAAAGGATATGCTTATGACACAGAATATTCTGCTTGGCGTCGCGGCCAGCGCGGCGATGATGCTGACCGGCAGCGCGGAGCCGGCGATCGGGCCGCAGGTGCAGGCCGCGCTCCAGCAGCGGCTCCCCAAGACGCCGATCACCGGGATCGATTGCACGAAGATCGAGGGGCTGTGCGAAGTTACCGCCGGCGCCAATCTCTTCTATGTCGACAAGTCGGCCCGCTATCTCGTGATCGGCCGGGTCTATGACATGGAAACCCGGCAGGACCTGACGGCAGCGCGCCTGTTGGCGCTCAACCCCGACATGCTGGTGGGCGGCGCGGCGCGCGCCAATGCGGCAGCCGATGCGCCCGAGCCTTCTGCGCCCGGCAACGGGGCGCGGGTGACGGAACAACGGGGGGCCGTCCGCACGCTCGACCTTTCGAAGCTCTCGAACAAGGGAGCGATCATATGGGGTTCGGGGTCCCAGAGCGTCACTGTCTTTTCCGATTTCCATTGCGGCTATTGCCGGGCGCTCAGCCAGACGCTCGAGACGATGAACGTGCGCGTGATCGAGCGGCCGATCTCGGTGCTCGGAAGCCGGGACGTCGCCGATCGCGTGCTGTGCGCGAAGGACCGGCATGCAGCGGTACGCGCCGCCTATGCGCAGGACCCGGTGCCAGGGACGGGCAAGTGCGACACCAGCGGTCTCGACGAGAATGAGGCGTTCGCCAAGGCGCACGGTCTCAACGGCACGCCCGTTCTCGTGCGCTCCGATGGCGCGGTGATGGAGGGGTTCCAGCCCAAGGCGCAACTTCTTGCATGGTTGAAGGGAGCAAGGTCATGAGCCGTTCGGCGATCCGTCTGCCGGACTGTCCGGTGTCCCAGTATCGCCCGCGAGGCCGCACCCGGCGGGTCGCGATCGCGATGGCAACGAGCCTTGTGCTGCTGGCAGGGTGCACGACCTTCGGGACCAACATCAAGGGCAGCTTTGCGTGCGGTGCCCCGCAAGGGGGCAGCTGTGCGCCCGCAACCGTGATCGACGACAAGGCGCTCGCGGAAATCAGCGGCGAGACGAGCTATCGTCCCGCAGGTCCCTTCCAGGCGCCCTTGCGGCAGGCGGGGCCGCAGCGCATCGCCTATGCAGCGACCCCGCAGGCGTCGGGTGTGGGTCCGCAGAAGGTGTTGCGCATCGTCTTTCCCGCGCATGTCGACGGGGCAGGGCGCTATCATGAAACGAGCGTCGTGCAGGCCGTGGTCGATAACGGCCAATGGCTCGCCGCGACCGACGGGCACGGTCCTGCCCTTGCCGCGACGCAGGTCCTCAACGTCAGCCCCGAGATCCTCTCGCAGCTCGGTACGCCGATCCCGCCGTCCGCGTCGGCACCTGTCGAAGTCCCGGCGACCGCGCCGGTCGTGGCAGTACCGCCGGCGAGCGCTGTGGGTGCCCCGACCGCCGCGGCGGTCGCAGCCGCGCGCGCCAAGGCGCGAGAGGCGGCGGCAGGGAAGGGGGTCCCGGTCGCTGCACGGGCTGCAACCCCCGCGCCGGCACCGGTCGGTGCCAAGCCCAAAAGCAATGCGCCGGAATTCGCTTCGGGGAACCCGGCGAACCGGCCTGCCTCGTTCTCTCCGCGCGTGGAGGACTGAGCCATGGCCGCTAAGACAGGCTTCATCGCGCGGCTGCTGGGTGACACACGCGGCCCCGATCAGGGTACGCCCTCGCACGGCGCGCCCATGCTCTCGCAATGGCTGCCCTATCGGAGCTTCGACGCGCGCAACGATCTGTTCTACCAGACCGACAGCCTTGCGTTCGCGCTCGAGCTGGCGCCGCTCATGGGGGCCGATGAGCGCACCGGCGAGATCCTCGCGCAGATGCTTTCCGAGAGCGTGCCGCCCAGCGCGCGCGTCCAGCTTCTCTCGTTCCAGAGCCCGCGCGTGGGCGCGCTGATCGCGCAATATGCGCTGCCACGGTTCAAGGCCGGCGGCGTGCATCGCAAGATCGCGGAGCGGCGATCGGCGTTCCTGCGGCACGGGGCATGGGTCTCGATGTCGAAGGACGGGCCTTTCCATGTCCGCAATCATCGCATCTTTCTGTCGGTGTCGATCGCTGCGTCGAAAGCGACACCCGAAGAACTGATTGGCGTGCGCGACAGTATCGTCTCGACCCTGGCGTCGATCGACATGCCGGCCACGCGAATGAAGCCGGTCGATCTCATTGCGCTGATCGATGACATTACCGCGCCCGCGTTCGACGTGTCGGACCAGGTATCGGAATATTCCGACCTCGATCCGATTGCCGACCAGTGCGTGCGCCGCGACGTCCAGACCGTCGTCCACGCCGATCGTCTGCTCGTTTCGGTCGAGCCGCTGCGCGCCGTGACCAGTCTTTCGGGTGAGACCCAGTATGAGGAGATCCGACCCGACACGTTCGACTATCGCTTCTTCTCGGTTCGCAATCTTCCCAACCGCTGGGCACCGTGGGACGTGCAGAAGCTGATCGGTGACATGTTCTCCGACAAGCTGCGCCCTGGCTGTCCGACGCTGACTTCGTTGTGCCTGTGCTATCAGGACGAGCAGGCCGCCTCGTCCAAGGCGGGTTACAAGTTCATGCGCACGTCGAGCCTTGCGGATTCGAAGTCGGCGCGCCTGCTGCCGCAGCTCAAGGACCAGAGCCGCGAATGGGAGCATGTCACCCAGGAACTGCGCCTCGGCAAGAAGCTGGTGCAGGCCTATTATGCGGTCGGCATCATCAGCCCCAAGGGGATGGGCGATGCCAACGAGCGCACCGTCAAGTCGATGTACAAGGCCGCTGGCTGGGACCTGCTCGACGAACGCTTTCTCCAGATCATGGCGTTCATGTCGTGCCTGCCGATGACGCTGGGCAACGGCCTCGACAGCGATCTCAAGCGCATGAAGCGGTTGCGCACGATGCTCACCAGTACCGCGGCGAACATGCTGCCGATCCAGGGCGAGTTTCTGGGCGGGGGCTTGCCGCACCTCATGTTCATCGGACGGCGCGGCCAGCCCTTCTTCTGGTCGCCCTTCGAGAACAAGGCGGGTAACCACAATGTCGCGGTGTTCGGCAAGTCCGGGTCGGGTAAGTCGGTCGCGCTTCAGGAACTGTGCGCGGCGTTCGCCGGGGTCGGTGCCAAGATCATCGTGATCGACGATGGCCGCTCGTTCGAACATATGTCCAAGAGCCTGGGCGGCAATTTTGTCGAGTTTCGCCTGCGCGACGGCTTCAGCCTCAATCCCTTCTCGATGATCGACGAGGCGCTGGTCGCGCAGGATGAGGATTATCTCATCGACGCGCTCGCGATGCTCAAGTCGATCGTCGGTCAGATGGGTCGCCACATCGACAAGCTCAACGATACCGAGCGCGGCCTTATCGATCGCGCGGTCAATCAGGTCTGGGAAGCGAAGGGGCGGGGGGGCAGCGTCGACGATGTGGTCGAGGCGCTGCGCACCGACGGATCGCCGCAGGGCCAGGATCTGGCGATCGCGATGTTCCCGTTCTCGAGTGCGGGCACCTATGGCAGCTTCTTTACCGGCGAGGCGTCGGTGGACATGTCGAACGCGCTCACCGTCTTCGAACTGTCGGACCTCTCGAGCCGCGAGGAACTGCGCTCGGTCGTGCTGACCGCGATCATGTTCATGTCCTCGCAGACGATGCGCCGGATGGATCGCCAGATCCCCAAGGCGCTGCTGATCGACGAGGCGTGGCAGATGCTGCGCGGCGGATCGATGGCCGATTTCGTCGAAACCTACAGCCGGACCTGCCGGAAATATGGCGCGTCCCTCATCACCGCGACGCAGAGCCTGAACGATTATTACAAGTCGGAAGGGAGCCTTGCCGCGCTCGAGAATTCCGACTGGTCGGTCATCCTCATGCAGAAGCCCGACACGATTTCGGACTTCCAGAAGCATGGCCGGTTCGACATGGACCCCTACACCGAAAGCCTGCTGCGCTCGCTCAAGCGCAACGGCGCGGAATATTCCGACATCATGATCAAGGGGCCGGATTCGATGGCGGTCGGTCGCCTCGTGCTCGATAAATATTCCGCGACGCTCTACTCTTCCAGCCCTCAGACCTTTGCCGACATCGAGCATCTGATCGAGCAGGGATGCTCGATGGACGAGGCGATCGAGCGGGTCGCCTATCCCGAGGAATATATCGGCAAACCGATCGGTACGCCTCTCATGGAGGCGGCGGAATGAACGCGCTCACGCCTTTCGACACCGACTGGAAGACGCCGACGCCCTTTTCCTGGAAGCGCGCGTTCGCCCGGGCGTTCGCGGACATGTGCTATGTGCTGCTGCGCACGTCGGGCTGGATGGCGATGACGCTGCTTGCGACCTTCGGGGTCGCGATCCTCTTCTTCCTGATGCTCGGCGACTTCACCGCGATCGGTTTCTTCTCGCAGGTCGCCAATCTCGGCACGCACTTCGTCGCGGCTGACAGCGCGCGCCGTGCGGTGTTCGGCGACCAGCTTTTCTTCACCTTCATCGTCGCCTTCGGCGTGGTCGCGCTGCTGCGCGGCAAGCTGCTGCTCGCGATCGTCACTTCCACGAAAGGCACCCGGCATGGTTGACGTTCTCGATCGGTCCACAGCGGCCCCCGTATCCGGCGAACCCGCGCCTGTCCCTTTGGCGATCCATCCCGAGGCCACGCCCGCTTCGCCGGCGCGCGGCACGGGTGCGAAGGCCGTGCGCCGCAAGCCCGAGGGTCTGCCCAGGATCGCCTATGTCGCAGCCGCGCTTATCGTGGCGGTGCTGCTTTGGGGCGCATGGGTGACCAAGCATCTGCTCACGCCCCCTGCCACCGTGCCGATGGCAAGTGTCCGGCTCGAGGGGATCGTGTCGGAATATGTGCAGGCCCAGAGCCACAGCAACAGCCCGCCCGAGCAGGTTGCGGCCCAGACGCGGGCATTCATGGGTACGCTCGACGAGGAACTGCGCAAGGTCGGCGCGGGCGGCACCACCGTCCTTGTGGGCGAAGCGGTCCTCTCCAAGAATGTCCCGGATATCACCGATCAGATCCGCAAGGCGGTTTTCGCGCGCGTGCCTCTCCCTGCGGCCGCGCCGGCTCCCGCCTCCGGTCCCGCGGTCGGCGCGATGCTTCCATCAGCCTCCGGAAGTGTCGCGCCGTCCGCGCAGGTTCAGGCGGCGCCAGCGCCCCAGGGTTCGCCGTTCGGCCCGGCACCGGTCTCGCCTGTCGAAGCGACGGTCGCACCGCCCGCGCAGGGAGGCCTCAATGGCGGCGGCTACTGACAGGCTCGCGCCTGCGGGCGCGGTGAGCGGTGCGGCAGGGGAGGGCGATCCGCTCGCCCGCAAGGCCCTCATCGCGCGGCGCGTGCGCCAGTGGAGCGCTGTGGCGCTGCTGGCAAGCGCATGGGCGGGGTATAATGCGCTCGGTGCCTGGCAGCAAAGCCACGCCTTCATGATCAACGCCTCGGAGAGCCTGCCCAACTGGGCCTTCTTCGTCGCGCGCGGCAAGACGCCGGCCAAAGGCGACTATGTGTTCTTCGTGCCGCCCGACAACGCTCTGGTCCGTCGTCATTTCGGACCGGAAACAGGGCCGTTCGGCAAGCGGGTGATCGGGATGGCGGGTTCGCTGGTCGAGCATCGCGGCGCGTATGTCTATGTCGACGGCGTCCGCGTCGCGCACATGAAGCCGCTGACGCGCACCGGGGAACCCCTGACACCGGGGCCTGTCGGGCGCGTTCCTGAGGGCTGCTACTATGTCGGCACGCCCCATCCCGACGGGTTCGACAGCCGCTATGCCGAGATCGGCTTTGCCTGCGCAAAGCAGCTGGTCGGAACCGGGACGCCGATCCTGTGATCCGCCAGGTCGCCCTTGCCGGTGGCTTCCTCGCCATCGCACTGGTCGCCAGCTCTGCCTGGCCTGTCGTCGAGGGCGCATTGGCCCATGACCATGGGGTGATGGGACAGACCTGGGGGATCGTCGAACCCGATCTTCTGGACACGATCGACCGGCGTCTCAAGACCATGCAGGCCGATGGCAGCATCGAGCGCATGCAGGCGGCGCTGCGCGTCAAGGCGCAGGAGCGGGTGCGCAATCCGTTGCCGGTTGCAGGGATCGGTGCGGTACGCGAGGCGCGCAGCTGGACCTTCGATCCCTCGATCGTGCTCGACCAGGACGTGCGCGATCAGAAGGGTCGGCTCGTCGCGCAGGCGGGGCAGCGGGTCAATCCGCTCTCGTTCGTGGCGATGAAGACCGATCTTGTGTTCATCGACGGGCGCGATGACGCACAGGTGGAGTGGGCGATGAAGCGCTGGAGCGCGCAGAACGCCAAAATCATTTTCGTCGCCGGGTCTCCCTTCGATCGCATGGGCGAGAAGAAGCGCCGCTTTTTCTTCGACCAGCAGGGCAAGCTCACCAGCCATTTCGGGATCGCGCATGTTCCCGCTGTCGTAGCGCCCCAGGGGGAAGTGCTCAGGATCAGCGAGATCGAGATGCCGGGAGCGGGCGCATGATGTGGCTCGACATGCTCAGGACGCCGATGGCCGCGCCCGAAACGCCGGGCCTCAAGGCGATGCGCCTGTCGATCCTGTGGTCCGCGCTTGCACTGGCGCTCGCCGTGCCCGCGATCCGACCGCTCCACGCTCTGTTCGGACCGGGGGCAGGGGGCATGATCGCGGGACTTGTCCTCGCTCTCGTCATCCTCGTGCCGCTCTACGTCGTGCGCAAGAACCGCGCCGACAATGCCTATTTCGACGCGAGGGTTCGCAAGAGCGAAGGTGAGGAGCCATTGCCATGATGCGGCGTCTTGTGGGCCTTCTGGCGTTCCTGGCCGCGCTCGCTGCATGGTCCGCGCCCGCCAGTGCGCTGCCTGCCAACTGCACCGGCAAGTTCGTAAACCCTGTGACCGATGTGTGCTGGTCCTGCCTGTTTCCGCTGTCGATCGGCGGCGCGCATATCTGGCCGGGAAGCCGGCCCGACACGAAGAATCCGTCGTTGCCCGTTTGCGCGTGCGGATCGCCTGTTCCCCGGATCGGCATCTCGATCGGCTTTTGGGAACCGGCGCGGCTCGTCGACGTCACGACCAAGCCCTGGTGCTTTCCCAACCTTGGCGGGCTGCGGCTCAATCCGGGTCTCGACATTGGGCAAGGCCAATATACCGGCCCCCGGATCGGTGGCGGCACGACGCAGAACTCTGCCAACTGGCAGGCCCATTATTACGTCTATCCGCTGCTCTACTGGATGGAGATCCTCACCGACTTCCTGTGCTTCGAGCAGGCCTCGTTCGACGTCGCCTACATGACCGAGATCGATCCGCTCTGGAACGACGATGTACTGACGACGCTCATCAATCCCGAGGTCGCGCTGTTCAACAATCCGATCGCGGTCGCGGCATGCGCGGCCGATTGCGCGGCGGCGACCGCGGCGCTGCCGATCGATCAGATGTTCTGGTGTTCCGGGTGCAACGGGTCGATGTTCCCGATGAACGGCAACATCGCGGCGCATAATTCGCCGGTGCAGTCCTCGCGCCTCGCGGCCGAGCGGCTGCTCTTCAAGATGCACCGGCAGGGCCTCGCATGGGGGACGGCAGGGTCCAAGGCGCTCTGCAACAAGTACGTCATGCCGATCCTCAAGAAGTCCCAATACCGCATCCAGATGACGAACCCGACGCCGACCGTGAGCGGCAAGTTCGCCTGCTCGACGATCGGGGCGTCCACGCTGCCGCCAGACGCCGGTCGCGCCTTCCCGGTGGGGGGCGAGGACTTTGGGTATCTGCTCTGGCGCAAGCGCAACTGCTGCATGTTTTGAGGTTGGCGATGAAGAAGCTCCTTCTATCGATTGCCGCGATCGCTTCCATCGGCACCGGCGCGGCCGTGCTCGGCCAGAGCGTGGAGGGGCTCGATCTCGATGCCGTCCGTGCGCGCTCGGCCAAGGCGGACGCCGATGCAGCCGCGCTCGTCGGCGAGGTTCAGCGGCGTGGCGAGGCGTTCCGCCAGGATGCGCAGACCGTGCAGGCGGTCGCGATGGAGAAGATGCGCACGATCGACAAGGCCCGGTTGCCCAAGGGACCGGCAGGCGTCGTCGATTTCGACGAGATGATCCAGACCGCATCGGCCAACCTCAAGGACAATCGCGGCACCGCGCCCCAGTTCATGGTGTTCGTCTCGACCTCGATGCCGCCCCAGGCCCTTAAGCGCATTATCGCCGAGACCTCGGCGGCGGGCGGCGTGGTCGTGTTCCGGGGATTTCCCGGCAACTCAGGCAAGGCCTTCATCGCAGCGCTCGCAAAGGTCGTGGACAAGGAGCAGCAGTTCGCCTCGATCGGCATCGACCCGCGTCTGTTCCGCGCTTTCGATGTCAGCGCCGTCCCGACCTATGTCGTTGCATCGAGCGATTTTACGCCCTGCGACGGGCTGACCTGCAAGACGACGCCCCCTCCCTTCGACCGGATGGAGGGCAATGTGACCGTCCGCTATGCGCTGGAGACCTTTGCCGATGCGAACGGTCCGGGGGCGCTGGTTGCAAGGACCGCGCTCGCCAATCTCGTGCGGACGCCCTGACGATGGCGGGGAGGGGCATCCTTGCGAGCGCCGTTCTGGCTCTCCTGTCCCTGCCGGGGGCCGCGCTCGCGCAAACGAGCGGGCAGGCAAGCCCGAGCGGTGGCTATTACGATCTTCAGGACTATCCCTATTTCAATGAGGCGGCGCAGCCGACACCGCCTGCCCAGGCATCGCCTGGCCCGTCCGCGACCTCTGCGCCCCAGCCCGCGCCGGCACAGTCTGCCATGTCAGCGCCGTCCCTGACGGTGACACAGGCGCCCAGCGCATCGAGCGCAGCCGCACGCGTTCAGGCGCAGGCCGAGCAGCAAGCGCCGACCCAGACACCGGGCCAGCCCTATGTCTATCCCAAGGGCGATCTCGCTGCGGCGCGTGAGCAGGCCAAGGCGCTCGGCAAATCGTCGCGGGCCAGCGCGGCAAGCCTGCCGACCTCGACACCGCTCAGCCAGGTGCCCGGCTATTCGGCCACCGCCAATCCGGCGCAAGCCTATGCCGACGATCCCGATGCCCTGATCGCGGCGGGCGGATCGGCCGCAGGACATAACGATGCGTGGCGCATGGTCACCGATCCGGGTCGCCTCAAGGTGACGCTGGGGGCTGGCGAGGTCGGTCGCGCGCAAGATGTCGAGAAGGACCCCAACAGTTATCTGAGCGGTCAGTCGCTGGGCGCAGCCGACGGCAGCTGCAAGCCGCTCCCTCCAGGCGGGTCGGCAGGCTATTATGAGGCGACCTGCAACACGGGAACCAAGGTCGAGGAAAGCGCGGCGGTGTGCCGGACCCCGCTCGTCATGGATGTGACGCCGGGTTCGACCAAATATATCTATGTTTGCGAAAACTGGATCGGCAATCCGCCGCGCGCGGGCAACAATACGGGCCGGCGCTGCTTTCCTGCGTTCACGCAGCCCGTCGCTAACGGCGTATGCCGGGTGCGCTCGCGCGAAACGGTGCATTATCCCATCTGCCACCAGGGGACGCTCGGGAAATGCTTCGAGCCCGATGTCGCCGATGGCGAGGAGATCACCTATGAGTGCGACAGCCCGGCAGTCGCCCGCTCCTATGTCGTCGAGACGACAGGACAGGTGGTCAACGAGCGCCGGGACGAGACGATGTGCAACGCGTCGACCGCGGGCAAGACCTGCGAGCTGAAATCGGAAACCTGCGTCGATCCCGATCCCACCACGCGCACCGTCAACGGGGTCCAGATTACGCGGGCTTGCTGGAACTGGGAGCGCACGTACAGCTGCGTAGGCACCACGCAAGCCAGCGATTGCGGCGAACTCGCCGGCAATCCGCAGTGCGTCTATGTCCGCGACGAATGCCTCGACGATCCCCAGGTCGGTCCGTGTCAGGTCACGACGAAGGTCTATAAATGCCCGATCCCGACGGCGCCGACGACGCAGCCCAAGCAATATATTTGCGGCGATGATGTCTATTGCCTCGACGGTCAGTGTGAGCCGGTCGAGCGCGAGGCATCGACCGAGTTCAAGGATGCAGTCGTCGGTCTCCATGCGCTTGGGCAGGCGAAGGAAGAGTTCAATCCCGACACGATGACCTTGTTCTCGGGCAAGCGGCAGACTTGCCACAAGCCGGTATTCGGTCTCGTCAACTGCTGCGCGGGGAAGGCCTCGGGCCTTATCACGACCGCTGCCGGCGCGGCGGCGATCGCCGGTGGGCCCGCCGCCATTGCCGCGCTCGCGACCCCGTTCCTCACCATGTTCATGTGCTCGAGCCAGGAGAAGCTGCTCGACGTCCAGGATCGCATGGGGATGTGCCACAAGCTCGGCCAATACTGCACCGACAAGGTGCTGGGCATCTGCACGTCCAGGTCGACGGCCTATTGCTGCTTCGAGAGCAAGCTCTCGCGCATCCTTCAGGAACAGGGTCGCCCGCAGATCAACAAGCCGTGGGGGAGCGCCAAGAAGGAGACATGCAAGGGCTTCACGCTCGACGAGTTCTCGCGGCTCGACCTTTCGAAGATGGATTTCACCGAAGTCTATGCCGAGTTCGTGGATGCAGCGAAGCTCCCCGACGAGATCGAAACCTCCAGGCAGATCCAGGAACGGATCAAGGCCTATTACGACAGCAAGGCGGGCAAATGAGCGTGATCGCCAATCTCGCGGACCATCGGCCGTTTCCCGATCTCTCGATCGCCGAGTTCGCGCTGCTTGTTGCGCTGCTGCGGGCAGGGCCTCATCCGGCGGCATTCCTCATTCCCACGCTCGACGCATGGTTCGACACGAAGCTACGGGCGATCGATCTGGAACCCACGATCGCCCGCCTCATTCGCGCGAACCTCATCCTGCGGCGCGGCACGACCCTGTATCCCAAGCGTCACGCCCGCACGCTGGTCATCGCCGTTTACGGCAACCTGTTCCGCATCCTGGGCGAGGACATGGCCAAGCTGATCTCCGCCCGCGAGCCGTCCCTCCTTGGCATGCTGCGCGCCTATCTCGACCGTCGCGCGAAAGAGGATCGCGAGAAGAAGAACCCCAAGAAAGATGAGGATTGATATGCGCAACGCCCTGACCCTTGCCCTCATCCTGTCGCTCGCCACAGGCGGCATCGCCCCTGTGGCGGGCGCAAGCGCGCAGGAACTGACGCCGCTGCTCGATTCTGTATCCTCGGCTCGCGAGAGCGAGGCGCCATCGTCGGCCGACCGGGAGCGCGACGAGGATCTTGGCGGGGCCGACCGGGTCGCCGCCCAGACAGGCGACGATTTCTACTGCCGCGAGCGGCGGCTCGGCACCTGGTTCTATTGCGACAAGCCCAAGCCCAAGCCGAGCGAGCAGCAGTCGGCGCAGCCCGCCCGCTCTTCGGCCGAACGGCTTGCGGCGATCGCCAAGGAACTGGAGGAATTGAAAGCGCGCGCGATCCTCGAACCGACGCCGGAGAATATCGCCCATTATATCGCGTTCCAGCGCGAGCAGCTCGACCGGGCGTCGTCCTTCGCCGACATGTGGCAGCGCACGATCTGGCAGAACCCCGACCTCGACTACACCCTCCAGCGTCCGGTCAACCAGTTGGGCAAGCGGACCTGGCTCGATACGCGCAACGCCGACCGCGAACGGGTGCTGTCGCAAATTTCGCAGCGCTACGGCGTCTTCTATTTCTATTCGTCGGCCTGCGCGGCGTGCGAGACCTTCGGCCCGATCATGCGCAGCATCTCGGATCGCTTCGGTCTCACCGTCATGGCGATCTCACTCGATGGCGGTCCGACCCGCGCCTTCCCGAACTACACGGTCGATACCGGTCAGTACAAGGCGATGGGCATGCGCGGACAGCAGGTCCCCGCACTCGTCCTCTTCGATACGGTCACCAAGCGGCCGATGCCGATCGGCTACGGCGTGATGGCGGCCGACGAGGTGATGAACCGCATCTTCACGCTCACCAGCATCAAACCCGGGAGTGACTTCTGATGGTCAGGCAGATCCTTCGCCTCTGCGCGGCGATCCTCGCGCAGGCCAGTATGATCCTTGCAGTCGGGGGGCTCGTGGCGACGCCGGCGATGGCCGACGTCCAGGGCGAGATGAACAGCTATTTCAACCAGTCGGGCGCGGCGGCGAACGTCACCGGCCCGACCGCTTTCCAGGGGCAGTCCGCGGGCTATTATTCGGGCGGATCACTCTGGAGCCGCTTCCCGCAAAAGTCGATCAATCCGGTCAATGTCGCGCTGCCTAGCGCGCGGGGCGGGTGCGGCGGTATCGACCTCTTTGCCGGCTCCTTCTCGTTCATCAACGCCGACGAAATCGTCGCGATGCTCAAGGCGACCGCGAACAACGCGATCGGCTTTGCCTTCCAGCTCGCGATCGATTCCATCTCCGCGCAGATCGGCGGGGTCATGAAGGACATGAGCCAGCGCGTGCAGCAGCTTAACGCGTTCAACATGTCGAGTTGCGAAGCGGCGCAGCAGGCGATCGGCTCGATCTGGCCGGCGATGGACGGGGCTTCGTCCACCATCTGCCAGCAGGTCGGTGGCGCGAAGGGCTTCTTTTCCGATGCGGCCGCGGCGCGGCATGGCTGCACCAACAAGGGCGAGCGTGAATCGACCCTCGCCAAGGCGGGCGACGACGGCGAACTGGTGCAGTCGAAGAATTACACCTGGTATGCGCTCAACGCCAAAAGCGCGACTAAGCCATCGCGAGAATATGCCGAATTCCTCATGACGATGGTCGGGACCATCATCTACGATGCGGCCAATACCAAGGACAGCATGGGGACGTTCCGGTTCATCGCGCCGGCGAGCTGGGACACCTATCAGGCGCTGCTCGACGGCACCGCTACGGCGCCGACCGATGTGTGGCGGTGCGACACCACCGACGACAAGGGGTGCCTCAAGCCCACGCCGACCAAATTGACGATCTCGACCAACGAGGCGCTGCGAACCCGCGTCCTCAAGGCGATGGACAGCATGTCGTCGAAGATCCGCTCGAACGCGCCCCTGTCGGGCGACGAGATTGCGCTGCTCGGGATCACCTCGATCCCGCTCTACAAGATCCTCGTCGTCAACGAGGCGGCGCATATGGGCCTGTCGGGCGGTGATCGCGCCACGCTCGCCGAGATGGTTTCGATCGACATGCTGATGTCGATGCTCGACCGCATGCTCGACACGATCTCGCAGGCGCAGGCGGGCGCGAAGTTCGTCTCCACCGATGAGTTCAAGGCGTGGCGCGCGCAGGTCGACACGGTCAAGACCGAGCTGTCGCGGCGCAACGAGAAGATGGCGGGCCAGATCTCCAACACTTACCGGGTAATTCAATATACCCAATTTATGGAATCGACCCTCAAGAACGCAATGAGCCCGCAGCTGTCCGCCTCGCTCCGCTTCGGGCGTGGTCTGTCGGCGCAGGGCGTCCGCTAAAGGGAGGGAACGGCACGATGGGCGCGCTCGAAGTCTTCACGATCGGCGGCGGCGAATATATCGTCAACGTCTTCAACGCGGTCGCGGCGTGGACGGGGGGAGGGGGCTATCGCTCGCTCCTCCAGGTCGTGATGGTGATGGGGTTCATCTACTCGCTGTTCATCGTGGCCTTCTCGCTTGACTGGCGGGCCTGGTTCAACTGGTTCCTCCAGTCGACGCTCATCTACATGATGCTGATGGTGCCGACCGTGACCGTGAAGGTCACCGACCGCATCAATCCGACACTGGCGCCGGCGGTGGTCGACAATGTCCCGCTGGGCCTTGGCGTGATGGCATCTTTCACGAGCCAGGTCGGTGACTGGATGACGCGCACGGCCGAGACGGTGTTCGTCATGCCGAACGCGCTTTCGCTCTCGACCAACGGCATGATCTACGGTGCGCGACTGATGGACAAGGCGCGGACCTTCCAGATCACCGACAGCGTGTTCCGGGCGAACCTCGACGAGCATCTCAAGCAATGCACCTTCTATGACGTGCTGCTGGGCTTCAAGTCGATGGACGATCTCACCCGGTCGACCAATGTCTGGGAGGCGATCGGACCGGGCAGCCCAGCGCGCAGCCAGCGCTGGATCGCCTCGACGGGACCGGGCACCACCGAAAATACGATCATTCCCTGCAACGAGGCCTATTCGCGACTGGACGGGCAGTGGCAGGCAGCGTTCGACAAGGATCTGATCCCCTTTGCCAGGAGCGCCTATCCCGGTCTCTCCGATGCGGTGGCGGCGCAGAAGATCCGCGATGACCTTCCCATCGTTGCCGCGCAGATGCACGGCACGCCGAGCGACGCCTATACCTATCTGCGACAGGTCTCGATGATCGACGCGTTCCTGGCCGCGCGCGAAAGTTTCTCGGACGCAGGATGGGATGCCTATGCCGCCCAGCGTGCCGATGCGCAGGCGAAGAACACCTATACCTCGATCGCGACGCAGGCGATGACCTGGGTGCCGTTGCTCGGGATCGTGCTGACCGTCGTCTTCTACGCGATGTTCCCGGTCCTCTTCCCGCTGTTCCTGTTCCCGCGAACGGGCATCCAGACCCTCAAGGGCTATGGAACGGGATTCTTCTACCTTGCCTCCTGGGGGCCGCTCTACGTCATCCTGCACATGTTCGTGATGAGCCGTGCGGCGGCGCTCTATCATGGCGTCTCGCCGACAGGGCCGACGCTGCTGGTCAGCGACGGCATGGCGAACGTCAACGAGAGCATATCGACGCTTGCCGGTTTCCTCATGATGAGCGTGCCGTTCATCGCCGGAGGCATGGCGCGCGGCGCGATGGCGATCGCGGGACATGCGACCTCGATGTTGCAGCCGGCGCAGAGCGCGGCCGAACAGGCGGCGACCGAGCGCACGACGGGCAATTATTCCTACGGGAATACCTCGTTCCAGAACCTGACCTCGGGCATGACCCAGTCGAACAAGTGGGACACCCAGCCCAAATATAATGACGGGTTCGCGGTCGGGTCGTACACCAATGCCGATGGCGGGATCACCTACGGTTTTGCCGACGGCAGCAACGCGTTCGACACCCGGCAGGGCATCTCGAACCTCTCCTTCACGCCGACGCGGACTTCCGGCTTCGACAGCCAGATGAGCCGCGCCCTGTCGGAAGGGCAGTCGCACACGCAGTCGCTGCGCAACTCCGCGTCGCAGTCCTGGAACGCGACCGCCACCACCGCCACCGATCTGCTCTCGGCAGCCGAACATCGCCGGGGCAGCTCTACTGAAACGGGGTCTGGGTTCAACAACAGCGTTGCGAGGATGACGGATGTGTCGCGTAGCCTTTCGAGCGGCCTGACAAGCAAGTTCGGGTTAACCGAATCAGACAGTCAGCAGGTTGCCCGAGCAACACAAATGACTGGCGACGCAAATGCAGGTATCGAGGCGCTTGCAAGCGTATGGAAGAATAAGTTTGCTGATGTTGGCGTCAAAGGTGGACTTGGAGTTCGTTTAGCATCCATTGCGTCGGAGAATACGGGGCGTACAATCTCAGGTGACCAAGCTTATTCAGAGTTGAAAGATTACCTCACCAAAGAGACCAATTCGACACAGGCCCGTGCAGCGCGGGATGAGTTCATGCGAGAAACCAGCACGAGTGGCGATAGCGAGGTGCGCTCCCTTTCGCAGAAGCTTGGCGTCAGCGTTGGGGAATCGCGCTCGGCGTCGCTCGAGGCGACCCGAGCCGAAGAAACCTTCCAGCGTGTCAGCCAAGACGTGCGCGAATCTGAGCAACGAGGCTGGTCGCTCAACCGTAATGAGAGCCAGGAATTTGTCGTGTATGCGCAGGAGCGTTTGCTGAACGATCCGACCCTGTCGCAATTCAATTGGACGCCGGGCATGGTCATGCCGCGCACGCGTGAGCAGGAGCAGGTCCGCGATATTCTTCTTGGCGAGTTTATGGAGCGCAAGGTGGCTTCGGTCCGTGAAGAACTGGGCGTGACTATTCCAGGGCAGCTCGACAACTCGCTGCACGGTCCCGCCTCCACCACGGCGGGCGGGGTCCAGCAGTGGGGGGAACGCCGCGCCGCTGGCATTCGAGCGCAAGGTCCCGAAGTGTCGATCAGGGAGAGTTCGCGCGATACCGGTCTTGCCGGGGAGGTGGCCGATGCCATTCCCAATGCGTCGGTCCGGATCACCCATGGCGCTTTCGAGATCGGCAACGGCGTCGATGAAGCGAAGGGAACGGCCGCACAGATCGGGAAGCATGTTCAGGAACGCAACGATGCGTGGATCACCACGACATTACCCGGTGTCGAGAGTATTCGCGATACGGCCCGCGATAGGCTTGGCATCGGTCAAGGCACCAGCCACGTTTATGAATTGCCGCGCGGCGAGCGGGCTACACTGCCGATCTCCGGGCGATTGACGTCGAACATGGGGGGGAGGGTGGACCCGGTAACCGGACAGCCCGGACACCATCACCGGGGCGTCGATATCGCGCAACGCGCCGGAGCCCCGATTCCTGCTCCGGCGTCAGGACGCGTGGTTAAGAACGACTTTCAGGCGAACGGCGCTGGCAATTACATCGTGCTCGAACATGGCGATGGCTCGCAAAGCAAATATTTCCACATGCAGGATCGCTCGCGCTTTCCTGTCGGAAGCACGATCGAACAGGGTGAGATATTGGGGCGTGTGGGAAGTTCAGGGAAATCGACCGGCCCCCATCTCCACTATGAATTGTGGAAGGACGGAGCGCCGGTCGATCCTCGGCGTTTCCAGCTCAGGAATGGCCGGGGATGACAAAAAATCCCAAGAACATAACAAACAAGATGAAATAGAAAAACATCTTGGAAGTATGCGGCTCGCTAGGCGCACCATCTCTACGAGAAGATGGATAAACTTCATCCATCAGCTCACGCCCGCGCGGCGTAGCCATATCATACATATTTTCGGGATTGATCGAATAGGACGAACTGGGGAATGGTGCGCCACCGATAGGATGCCGATCCCAGTCCATCTGGCCAGTATCATGGTTCAACATGGCTGCTCCTTTCCCGCCCGTCCGACCCGATGGTCGAATAACGCTTGCAAAGCGTATCACTTCGCGGTGGGATTGGCGAGCGACTTTCCGCATTTGTTCTCCGTGGCAGGAGAAGGCGCATGCAGGGTGAAGCTGGTCCTGAAGATGCCCGCACGATCGCGATGTACGAGCGACTGCTCGACAGGCATCTGAAATTCTACGACGCCCTTCGCCTGCGGGAGCGCCGGCCCAAGAGTGCGGCCCAGCGTCAGTTTCAGGAGGTGGCCTGGGGGAAGGCGGAGCCGGTTTCGGATCATGAGCGCGCCTATGTCTGGTATCTCAAGGCGCTAAAGATCGCACCGTTCAATCGTCCCGCGCCAGCGCCGCACATCGATGACGTGATGGCAGGCTATGATGTGGGGGCCAGGCCCGTCGCGGGTGAGGTCGGCACGAAATGGGATAATGCGTGGCGGGAATATCGGGGCGGTCGCGAGTTCTGGTAACGTCGATGGGCTGAAGGAGAGGAACGATCTGCAATCGCTATCGACTGAGCGCTCGGCAGACGGCCGTGATGCAGGCATGCGGATATGAGGCGTTCGAGGAAAACCCGGTCATCTCGATCCCTCTCGAAATCTTTCCCACCGGCAAGAAGACGCCCAGGCACGGGCTTGTCATCCGGCGATCGCCGGCAGGCAATCGGCCGCTCGAGCCGGTCGCGATGGAATGGGGCTTCCCGACCAAGGTTGCGAGCAAGCGCGATCCGGCGATCAAACTCGACAAATATGTGACCAACGCGCGCAACCTCGCGTCCTCGATGTGGAAGCCATCGATCTCCAATCCCGAGCGTCGCTGTCTGGTCCCGTTCACGCATTTTGCCGAACCGCATCCCGAAGGCGGGAAGGGGGACGATGGCAAACCGCGGCAGATGTGGTTTTCGTTGCCCGATCATCCGATCGCGTTCTTCGCCGGGATCTGGCGGCCGACCGAGCGGGGCGAGGCCTATGCCTTTTGCACCACAGCGCCCAATGCGATTGTCGCCCCCTGGCATCCCAAGGCAATGCCGGTCATCCTTCACCGCGCCGACCTGAGCCAGTGGCTCGATGGCTCGGCCGACGACGCGCTCGCCCTTGTTCGACCCTATGACGGGAAAATGCTCGAACAGGTTGCGACGCCGGACAATGGTGAGGCATAAACCAGGCCCAACCCGATACTTCAACCATAGGCACAGGATTACATCATGCCCGTTTCGACCTCGGATCTTGCCGAGCAACTCTCCAGCGTTCACGATCTTTCAAAGGCTGACGCCAAGAAAATTGTCGAGGCTGTCTTCGCGGATATTACCGATGCTGTCGCTAAGGGCGATGAAGTCAGCATCAACGGGTTCGGCAAGTTCAAAGTGAAGGATTCGCCCGAGCGTCAGGGCCGCAATCCCGCGACCGGCGAGGCGATCACGATCGCTGCATCGCGCAAGATTAGTTTCGCGCCTGCCAAGCAGGTCCGCGATCGTTTGAACGGCGGTTGAGCGATGACGCAGCCCCGGCATGGAAGTGACGAAAGCATTGCCGGGTCTGCGGACGACGCTGGCGCTGCCGCAACGCTCGACGCGGACAACGCGAATGCCGTGCGCACAATGGTCGCCAACCTTTCCGACGAAGACGTCGTGCGCATCTACGAGATGACTGGCGGCGCGGGGCTTGTTGCCGATCTGGCGGCAACGCAGATGGAGAAGCGCAACCTCGATTACTGAGCGCGGCTGCTCGGAAGTCGCTTCGACCTCGCGCCTCCAGGCCCGTTACGGGGAGAAACTCTTCGCCGATTTGGGAATTGTGCGGAAAAAGGGAGACGCATCATGGCAAGCAACACTGCATGGGATCAAAGGTCGGAAGCGCGTTCAGGGTCGGCCTGGGGCTGGATTCTGGCTTATGCCATTCTCGTGATTTTGATCGGATTTGTCGCGCTTGCCAATCCGATCGCCACCGGGTTGACGACGGGCGTTCTCCTGGGCGTGTTTCTGATCGGTTACGGTGTCCTCGCGATTGTCTCCGGTGTTTCGTCGTTGTCCGATCGGGGACGCTGGACCGAAGTGCTGCTGGGCGTCCTGGGTGTCGTGACGGGCGGAATTATCCTGTTCAATCCCTTTGCCGGCGCGATCTCCCTGGTCTGGGCGTTAGGTTTCTGGCTGCTTGTTTCGGGCATATTTCAGGTCGCGAGCGCCATCCGGGGCGCTTACGATCGCGGATGGCGTCTTGCGCTGGGCGTCCTCGATATTCTTCTGGGCGGATATCTGCTGTTCGCTGGTCCCGCGACCAGCCTCGTCATGCTCGCGACGATCGTCGGGATCAGCTTCATTTTCCGCGGCGTATTTCTCGCTTTTGTCGCGTTTGGTCTGCGCAAGCTGGCTCAACCCGGCAGAGCTAATATCCGCAACTAAGTCATTGATTTAACATAAGATATATTATCGTATCGACATCGAAACGATCTTGTGTTGCTGTTTTAGCTGGAGTTTGTGGCGGGCGGCAACCGGATCGTCATAGAGGTCGCGCAGCGCTCGGAAGCGAAAGGCATTCCACCAGCGCTGCCAGCGGTGTTCCTCGGCGTCGTGGAGGATGTGGCACCGCTGGCAGAGCGCGGCGAGATTGGCGGGGCGGCAGTTGCCAGGGTCATGATCGAGGTGCGCGCAGGCGAGAACGACATAGGTCGTTCGCACCAGGTCGAGCGAGAAGCCGGCGGCAACCTTGACCTTCCTGCCGCGCCCGGAGCGCCAGGCGCGTGCCTCGACGTCCCACCAGCGGCCGTCACCCAGATGCGCGACACGCCGCTTGTGCGGTCGGCCGCACTGTTCGCAGCGTCCCCCTGCCCGCCCGAAACGGATATGATCCGAGATTTGCGGCCAGTCGATCGGGTAAAGCCAGCGGTTTTCGGGGCGGATCGGCATCGATGACTCTATGAGTCATCGCGCAAAAGAACAAAAGGGGAAAAATGCGTTCCCCTGATGTTCCTTTGCGGATTATCATGCGCGCATGTCGACCTGCGTGATTCCCCTCTCCCGTCCCGTTCCGATCGCCCACATACCCACTGACCTGTGCCTCAAGATCGTCAGCGCAGCAGGGGCCGGCTTCCCTTCACCCGCGCAGGATTGGGAGGAAACGGCGGTCAATCTGGTCGAGTTGCTGCGCCTCGATCGCGCCGCCAGTTTCGTGTTCCGGGTCAGCGGACATTCCATGCTCGACGCGGGCATCCATGACGACGATGTCGTCGTCGTCGACCGGGACGTGACCCCGTCCAACGGACGGATCGTCATCGCCGTGGTCGATGGCGGGTTCGTCATCAGGCAACTGGTATGGCGCGAAGGAAAGCCGACGCTGGAGGCACGCAACGCTCGCATGAGATACGAGCCAGTCGTCGCGGATGAAGCCGTCGAGATCTGGGGCGTCGTGCGCGCCACTGTCCGCAACCTGCAAGGCTAGACAGGCGATGTGGGGGATAGCGGACGTCCAGAATTTCTATTGCTCGTCGGAGCGGGTCTTCGATCCCTCGCTCCGGGGCAAGCCTCTCATCGTGCTGTCGAACGGCGACGGGTGTGCGATCGCCCGCTCGGAGGAAGCCAAGGCGCTGCACATCAAGATGGGCGCGCCGCTTTTCAAGATCCGGGACATCGTGCGCGAGCACGGTGTCCAGTGCCGATCGAGTTCATACGAGCTTTACGCGGACATGAACCGGAGGTTCAACCAGGTGCTCGCCGATCACAGCGACACCATCGAGATCTACAGCATAGACGAATCCTTCTTCCGCCTGCCGGTCCTGGCGAACGGACTGGGCGACGTCGAGAGCGCGCATCGCATCATCGCGGACGTGAAGCGGGCGACAGGCTTGCCGATCCGGATTGGCCTTGGACCGACGCGGACCCTGAGCAAGGTCGCCAATGCGCTGGCGAAGGCGTCAGAGAAGGTCTGGCGCGGGGTGGTCGACCTGCACGATGTCGAACTGCGCCAGCGCATGTTCGCACAATGGCCGGTCGAGGAAGTCTGGGGCATCGCGCGCGCGATGACACAACGCCTGCGACCGCTGGGCGTGCGCACCACGGCCGATCTTGCAGCGCTTCCGCCCGAGGTCGCGCGCGATGTGGGGACCGTCGTGCTCGAGCGCCTCGTGCGTGAGTTGAACGGGGTGGAATGCACCGATTTCGAGCCTGAGCCGCCGGCATCCAAGGCAACCGCTGTGACGCGGTGTTTCGGGGAGCCGGTGAGCGACGTGGACGCGCTGCGCGAAGCGATGGTTCGGCGCGCCGTTCGCGCGGCCGAGAAAATCCGCAATCAGGGTCTGGCTGCGACGAGGCTGATCGCGTTTGCGCATGGCAGCAGGTTCAAACCGAACGCGCCATCGGCATCGCGCGTCGGTCGATTGTCGCCGGCAACCAACGATCCCCGCGTCATCGCCGGCATGGCCGCGCGCATGGCCGAAGCGATGTTCGAGACGGGCCGGGTCTATACCAAGTGCGGGGTGATGCTGGAGGGATTGGAAAGGATGGCGGCGCATCAGGCCGACTTGTTTGCAAAGCCCGACCCGCGATCCCCTGCCCTTCTGTCCGCGATCGACGGGCTCAACGGTCGCTTCGGCCGCAATACCATGCGCCTTGCATCCGAGGGGTTCGGAACCAAGTCCTACGATACGAAGCGAGCGTTCAAAAGCCCGTCATGGACGACGCGGATCGATCAGGTGCCGATCGCGCGGTGATAATGTCAGCGCGCCCCGTTCCCGCATGTGCAGTGCCTGTTCGATCGGCGGAGAACAGCCAGGTCTTCGCGGCTTCGTCGTTGTCGAACAACTTGCCATTCTCACCGATCAGTCTCTTTGCCTGAAGGCGCTGAAGGGAAGAATCCGATCCGACCACCGCGATGCGTCTGGCCAGCTTGCCATAGAGCGGAATGAACTGCGCGATCTCCTCGGCGATCGTTCGATCCTGAACCGGAAATCCGTTCGCATTGACCAGGATATGGCCTTCGCCGGGCGTTGCTCCGTTGGCTATTGCACGCTGCAATACAAGCCGGGCCTCATCGTGGAACCGAGCTAGGACTTCCCGCGTCCAGAAACCCCGCAATTCGACGTACAGAAAGCGGCGTGCCATATCGTGATTCAGTCGAAACATAAGACATATCCCCTTTCTTCAAAAAGGCTGAGCGGTCGCAACGACCTCTCCACCCTTTGAATATGCTTTTTACAAGTAAACCGATCATTACGGCGCTGCGCGGCTGCGACGATCTGCGCGAATGCTCATGCCCGCCGGGCAGTCATTCCATGACGAGGACCGTGGCTCGTCTATCTGGCACCGGGGTCGGTCTCGTTGTCCCTGGCGCAGGCGGTCGCGCGGAACCAATGGCAACATGGTGCCAATTTTCAGACAGACTTTTCCAATCCAGCGCGGCCGCGATCGGACGATAGCTGGCGGGATGGACGCCATCGGCGGTCGGCACCGCGCTCAACTGGATGACGGTATCGCCAAAGCTGCGGGCAACTGCTGCAACGATGCGGGAAGCGCGTGCATGGTAGGGCGCCAGCCATGTCACGCGAAACGCCGTCGTGCGGCTGCGCAGTGTCGTGAGATTGCGGGCGAGCGCTGGGTTTTCAGGGTCGTTCGATCCGAGCGCAATCAGAGCGAGCGGTGCTGGCGATCGCGACCGGGGCATGCGGGCTATCTCGGCCGACGGCGCACCGACGCGGGCATGGACCTCGCAGCGGATACCCTGGGCCGCCAGCGCGGATGCGGTGCCGATCGCGGTGCTGTCACCCAGGATGAGGCAAAACAGTATCATCAGCGAACTTGCTGCCCGGGGAGGGTTTTGGACGGGGGCTTCTCCAGAATGTGCAGTCCCTCAGCTGGCAAAACGTGTACGCCGTGATTGGTATAAATCGCGATCCGGTCGGAAGTCTCTGCAATGGGATAGCCACGAACCCGAATATTGCCGGATTGATAGAAGGCGCAGCAGCCCTTCTGAACCTTCGCAATCGTCGCTTCGCGCTCGAACTTGGCGGCTTCGACCCCGGCCGGTCCTGAGCTGACGGCTACGACAACGACTATGCCCCCAGCGATAATGTAATTAGGAAGATTGACGACGCGGTTGGCGACGGCGTGCAGGATTTCCAGAATGAGCTCTGATGAGTTCGAACCTTTCCGTTTGCCGTAGACGAGTGCCCCAAGGGCAACAGCGATAACTGACCAAATGAGGAGCGACGACACCATCACCCGCCACAGCCAGTCGAAAAAGTGTGTGATAGTGAGATACAGTACGACGGTGTAACCCTGGCCCATGACCTCACCCGTCGACATTGTCGTCGCTCCGAACGTGAGCCCGAACGATCGCAGGTAGGTGTCGATGTAACTGTAGCCCGCAAAGTAGAGGAACGCGCCACAGACGATCGCCAGCGACGGGATCAGCGCTAACATCGACGAAAAAAGGCCAGTGATCCGAACCGGAACTGCTGAGGCATCCGGGGACGGCGACGTGGGCGCGGGAGGCCGCTCAGGGTTCATGGTCTTGTGGTTTGAACGTCGGGAGGCGGAGCCGAGCCTAATGGCGCGCCGTGTATTTCACCGAACAGCATGATGCCGATCACGGCAACCGCGCATCCAGCGAGACCGAAGACAATGCGTAGCATGCCGATTGTTCGTGCAGCACGTCCGCGCCTGATTTTCAGGAACAGCCGTCCGATGCCCGTGCGACAGGCAAGCCAGCCATCGGCTATGTCGATCGCCC
>Ga0209147_100261_pt1 | contig 49049 bp, 68 predicted proteins | sample AraplaCol_mLB_r2_FD_184278 | JGI IMG/M metagenome (GOLD analysis project Ga0209147, IMG submission 184278) | Arabidopsis root microbial communities from North Carolina, USA - plate scrape CL_Col_mLB_r2 (SPAdes) (version 2) | ecosystem: Host-associated > Plants > Roots > Endosphere | place: USA... | reverse complement strand
AATATAAGGGACAATCAAATCAATCAAATCAAATATCTGAAGAATATCAAAAGGCAATAGAAGACGAGTTTATGGTTCGGTTTCACATGGGATGTCAAATTTCGCAGAATGAACGTATCTCTGAACAACAGAATGCTGTCAATAAGCTAATCAGTTCCCATCCAGAGGCTATAGAGAAGTTTTTAGGGATTTATAATTACTCAAACGAGCCCGATGCTTTAGAAAAAGAACTTACACGAATTATGCAGTCAATCTAGCATTAATTTTGAAATTGACCTAAGAGTTTTCATGAATTAGCAATGAGGGGGAGGTAAACCGAGGGCAGGAAGGGATATATTGAAAACAAAGATTTTATTCTGTTACGATTAGTACATTTTATCTAAAACATGCTCAATATAAAAAGCCACTTGTTTCATACAAGTGGCTCTTTGTTACGTTGAATACATTAAATCATTCCCATTATTAGAATAGGGAAAACACGTTATTAATGTAGCCAGATTTGTAGTTTCATATACATACAACGTTTTATCGTTCTACTTTGATGTTAAATCAAATTTATCTTCTTTCCCATTCCATTTTATTGTCACATGAAAAGGAGCGTTGCTGCTTTGAGTCGCACATCCACTGCAGCCTCCATTTAAATTAATTTTCCCTTCTGTCTCGTCATCCGTACCTGATAATTTGCTTATTTCCCCTTCTACAACATAAGAAACTTTTCCTACTTTCTCCTTATCTTTTCCTTTATAGATGATACTGCCTTGCCCATTTTCAGTATTCTCGCCTTTATTTAAAAGATATAAAGCTTTCCAATAATCTCCTTCACCTTCGAAACGCACACTTTCTTCTTTGCTACCACAGCTACCTAATACTAATAAAAAAATAGATATAAGTCCTAAAAACAAAAACTTCCTTTTCAATTTAAATCCTCCTACACGGCAAAAAAGCATCCAAATATACTATCAGATGATTTTCTGTTAGTATCTGTTCTTTTTTTCAAGTAATTTAATTAATCTATCATTTTGTTTCACTATCGTTCTTAGCTTAGCTTCTAACGAACATAAAGTGATAAAGACGGCTATAAATCCTATAATGACAAAAAGCATATTAGCTGATATCTCCTATACATCATTTTATTTTCAAAACAATATCTATATAATAACATTTTTTCTATATTTTATATCTTAATTTGTATACATTCTTAGTTAAGGTACTGTAGGAATAAAAAGAGCAACCATAACGGTTGCTCTTTTAAAGTATTGTTTTTATAGCTAGATACACTGCAGCAATTGATGCAAGAACGATAAGTACATTTAAAATACGATGTTGAGTAGCTAAGTCGCCTCGCTTCATTTCTGCACGAGTCAATGGTCTCTTTTCATCGTGATTTCCACTCACTATGTTACATCTCCTATCTTATTTAGTTATTGGTTCCGCTAATTTAAGCAATAAGCTGATCTTTGTTAGCTGCTTCTTCTTTTTTTATCTTCCCTCTACATAAGATATAGAAAACACTAAAGGTAATAATTGACCAAATGAGATTAGGGCCTGGTTCAGTGTTAGCTACCTTAAACAAACTTGGTATAGATCCGAAAACAGAATCGTCTGTTGTAAGGAACAGAGCTATAAACATATTATTGGCTGCATGTGCTCCAATCGTAATTTCTAAGCTTTTTGTTTTAATCGCGATATATGTAAGAGCAAAACCAGCTACAATATAATCTAGTCCCACCAATATAATGGATTTATTCATTTCAGGATTAGCAAAATGTCCTATAGAAAACATTAATCCAACGATAATCGCAAGTAAAATAGGGCGTTTCACTTTCTTACTCACCCATTGGAGAAGAAGTCCCCTAAAGAACAGTTCCTCCGTTGTTGTTTGAATAGGCACTAGTAAAAGCGTGATCAGTACTAACAGGGCATACTCTTTTAAACTTACATGATTCCATGAATAATCGGAGTGGTTAAACACGACATCAATTAATTGTGAAACGATTAGTAACAGGCTAAAAGCTCCAAAAGACCATATTACTTTCTTCCAATTCACACGTTTGTTAGCAGTGATTAATGATTTCATTTTTCGTTTGTGAATAAAACGAATCCCAATCCATAAACCAAAAATCCAGCATATGTACACAATATGAGACAACAAAAAATCAAGATTAGCATTGATTCCTACAGCAACTCCACTATCGAAATCAAAGTATGACTTTCCACTTTCATCTGCTGCAACCATAACCATGTCAGCTATAATATAAATAATTGACCCTAGTATCATGAACGCAGAAGCCAGTATCGTGGTGCTTAAATAACGCTTCCAGCCATTTTTTCCTTCTTCCACATCTAGATAGTTCTTCATTTTATTCTTACTCCCTCAGCGTTCTCTTCTCAATCAACTATTTTTTCTCTATTTCGTTTTCGTCCAAACAATGTATAAACTTATTAGAACGAGAAGCATCACCTTATTTATCCCTTGATTCTTCACAAAGAATTCTTTCTTCTTCTCTTACTTAGCGTCATAAAAACCGTTAAAATACAGCTTTTTCTGAAAGAAGACTAGACAGCGAATCCTCTTGAACCGTTATATGTTGCTCATATGTGCCCGCATACACATAATTTTGAAGAAAGTACTTGCTACTCAAGAATATATATCCTAAAACAACTAAAATAAATATTTTTTTCAACATTTCCCTCACCTTTTTATTCAAACTTTTACCCTCATGGCTGTTACCACAACACCTAAGAGTTTATTCATAAGCAACTTTTTTAGTTTTTAAATTAGCAATCAACTTATATAACACTATAAAAATGTATATAGGTTACAATAATATTACATTATTATTACAAATGTAACAACAATATTATAACTAAGAAAAATAGGATAATCAATATGAAGTGTCTAGTAAAACAGATAAAATTGCTAGATTCGTATCATGCGTGTAAATAAATCGAAACCTTTTGGAAAAAGGGTGTTAGTTAGCCCGCAGGAATATTTAAATAAACGAAGCAAACTCCCTATCATTAGGAGCTTGCTTCGTTTATTTAAATATTAGATAGAGTTTTTATAACCTTTTTCATCTCATTTAGTATGGAGATAATACATTTTCAGAAAATAATTAAGGTACGATATCCCCTTAATGAATGTGCCTCTTTAAGAAGTATCCACCCAAAGTATGGTTTCTCTTTTTCTTTTAAAGGGAACTAAACTCTAAAATTCAACCTTAAAAGGAGACAATCATGGTTACAATTGAATCAATTATAATAGGCATTGTATTTATCCTCATTCAACTATACGCATTAACGATTGTCGAACGTTCTCCAATCGGGGAGCAAAAGCTGCTCTCATTATCAGGTGGTGTTGCTATTGCCTATGTGTTTATTTATATCTTACCGACGCTTCATAAGAAACAAGAAGAGTTTGGAGGGTCGCTGGCCCTTGATACTGAACTATATTTCCTTGGCCTTCTCGGCTTACTCGTCTATTTTTCCGTTTATTCATTCGCTCAGACAAAGGCAGCCTCACACCTAACGGAACTGACCGTTTATATGGTACAGGTGAGTTTTTTTATGGTTTACTCTTTTATCATTTCTTATGTTGTGTTCTCAACCGATGTCAAGCGAGTTGAATCACTATTCTATGGATTGGCGATCAGCCTTCACTTTATTGGGTGGTCCTACCATCTAGGAAAAAAACATCATCGCTTGCACAAAAACAGAGGTCGCTATATGCTTGCCGGGGCAACTTTTCTTGGATCAATCATGGGCGTCTTCGGGCCCTCATCCGGCCTGCTTATTGAGTCGATGATTGCATTTAGTTCAGGTGCAATGTTATTTAACGTTATCAGTAAAGAACTACCTTTTGAAAAACACGCGCACTTGCCAACCTTCTTAATCTCATCTCTTGTCTACGCCGCTACAATGATTTCGTTGAAAGCTTTTTTTGATTGGTAATTAAGTGGCAATAGAGCAATAGATTTTTCGTCTAATACATTAAGTTGTCCAATTTCTCAACAGTTGTGATATAAAAATAGCCAATTTACTGAAATCAAGAAAGAAAGTCTTTGAACATCTTGGTTGTATCTATGGGGACGTACTAGACTGGGTCTCTGACTCCCTAGAAATTTTTCTTCGTTGAAAGAAATAAAACAAGTTGATAACACTGACTTATGAAACTTACTTTTCTTTCTCCGAACTCCTCACTTAAACTTTACAGCCAAAAAGTTGTATGAACTCTATCACTTCGTAAATTATCTACGTTTAAAACAATCAGTAAAGGTCTAAACAGTTTGAAAAGAAAAAGCCACTAATTAAGGATTTCTCCTCTAATTAGTGGCTTTTTATTTCATCCTAAGGAGTGGAGAGCTATTTTATGATGCTCTCACGGTGCCTTTCATAGTTTGCTCAAGAGATAAATCTTTATTCATTTACATAAAAAGAAAAAAATTCATAAGAGGTAGTAAAAACATATAAATATAGTAAGAGATAAATTGACTAAAAAGGTGATTATTATTTTCCAAAAAATACTAATTGTTTTTGTAGGAAGCTTATTATTAAGTATAGGAATTAATGGATTTTTAGTTCCTCATTATTTATTAGATGGAGGAACAATTGGGATTGCTCTCATCCTTCATTATTATTTTGAATTCCCTACAGGTGTAACGATAATTATTTTAGGTCTCCCACTATGCTGGTTTGCTTGGATTTATGAGCGTCATTATTTTTATAATAGTTTTTATGGGCTAATTATTTCTTCTTTATTGATTGATTGGCTAGAACCTATTAAAAACCAGTTCCAATTTTCTGTTTTTCCTAGTGTAATCTTTGGAGGGATATTTATTGGGACGGGGGTTGGTCTTATGCTTCGGTATGAGACAAGCACTGGAGGAACAGATTTACTAGCTCAACTACTATCAAAAGCTTTTTCTTTGAACATAGGGATGGTTATTTTAATTATAGACGGTTTGATTATAACAGCAGCTCTTCCTTTATTAGGACCTAAAACGTTTCTTTTTTCATGTTCCACAATTTTTATAGGGGGAATGACTACTTCGTTAATTACTAAAAAAAAATAATTTGAATTATAAAATTAGTACATGCTATCCCCTATTTTTTAAGATTTCTTTATTTTCACAAATAAAAAAAGACCATCTCTTCCCACTCCAAAGAGATAGTCTTTCTTTATAAGTAGAATTAACAATAGTCGTTAGCTGATGCTCTATGGCATGTTGAGTAGCTTGCCCTAATTATTCAACATTAGTCTTACTATTTCTACCTATAGTTTTTCAAACTTTCTTCTAGAAGCTATGTAAGATGCAGCTAAGTAAATAACAATTAGAATAGGAAAGGAATAAATGTACCTCCAGTGCAGCGGTTTATAAATACCAATCCAATTAAGCAGTGGGAGACCAATAAAAGCAGCTAACGCTGAATAAATCAGTGCTTTGATTACAGGGTTAATTTCAGGCTTTACTTGTATAAAAAACATCATGGAAATAGGTAATAAAAATAAGTCCCACGGCAAGTAGTTAGAAGTTAATGGAAATACTTCATATCGGTAATCCCACAGCCCTAAAAAGTCTCCAATCATATCAAGAAATGAAGAAAAGATAGCTACAAAAAGACCGGTATATAATAAACGATCAGTGCTTTCTCTTTTTCTGAATTTTATCCAAAGCCCAATCAATAGCAGTATAAGTGCTACTCCTAGCCACCATCTCCAACTAAATAATGTGTAGTCTAACCAAATATGAAGTTTTTCATCATTCAGCTCTTTCTGCTTTTCAAAATAGGTATCATAGATGGATTCTTTATCTTTCATTAGCTTTTCCCTTCAACATTATGTAGCACCTTAGATATTTGCAATATGCCCAGATAATATGTATTTTAACGTGTTGATTCTGATAAAATTCATTACAGAAGGTCGCTTTCAATATGCCAGTATACATAAAAAAACCAGAACAGCTACTGAATAAAGTCAGCAGCTGTTCTTGATAAATGCTATTTCCCAATGAACGCTTTATGGCGTCTTATATAGTTTAAAAGGAGTAAGAAATAGTCATCTGCATAAAAAATGAAGTGTATGAAATACTAAGATATCAAGAATACGGAGAATTACGAAAACCCCCATGATCTTTGGCTTCATGGAGGTTGACTACATTAAAAGAGCAAAAATGTATATGAAATTGCTTTAATTAAAAATTTCCAAATGCGTGCTCTCTAAGATTACAATTGAATTTGATTTTGTTGGTCATGTGAATGTTGGTTTTGTTGGTTTTGGCTTCCGGATGCTTGAAACCCTTGTGATCCAAATGGTTGTTGAGCTTGTTGGACAGCTTGATTCATCTTCTGCATAGTTTGATTTGCTTGGATACCTTGAAGAGCCTGATTCATAGATTGAATTGCTTGTTGAATATTTTGTTGAATTTGTTGATCTGTTTGCTGCATCTGCTGCTGAGCCTGAGAACTAAATGATTGCATTTGATGCATTAAAGAGTTAGAGCCTTGGCTGCTTTGAGAATTCTGTTGTGATCCTTGCTGAGACATTTGCTGAATGTTTTGCAGTTGAGACAAGTTTTGGCTTAATTGGGAAATTTCTTGGCGAATGCTCCCCAATTCTTGGCCTAGCTCAACATCTGTAATTTTAGTTCCAAGTAACTGAGCCTCTTTTTGTTTTTGTTGCTGATCTTGTTGTTGATTATTTTGAGTCATATAAAATCCTCCTTAAAATAGATAACACGTACTTCTTTATACTTTTCCAATTCTTCTCGAAACATACATAGTAATTAACAAAGAAATTTAATTCATTTTTTTCTACTATTAGATTAGCTATGAAAGCAAGAGCGTATAAAAACAGGACCTATGGACAACTTAAAATTACGGAATTGTTTCAATTCTAATTCTTTAATAGATACTAGTGTTCATCTTTCAAGAGTAGAAAGACTTCAATTATAATGAGGTCTTTTTTTATTACTTTCCAGCATGATTACAATCAAAACCTACAGGCCAAGTACTCAATTCCTGTAAAGATAGGGGTTCTAATCAAAACGTAAATTAAAACCCCTATCTTATAAAAATTGCTATATCTCTACCTGCAAATTTGCAGGTGATTCATTATTGAATTTGTTGATTTTGGTTCGACGATTGGCGTTGATTTTGTTGCTGTTGACCTTGCTGAATAGCCTGATACATTTGCTGCATAACTTGATTAGCTTGAATGCCTTGAAGAGCTTGGTTCATAGATTGAATTGCTTGTTGAATATTTTGTTGAACTTGTTGGTCCGTTTGCTGCATTTGCTGTTGAGCCTGAGAGCTAAACATTTGCATCTGCTGCATTAATGGATTTGATGCTTGGCCTGTTTGAGCACCTTGTTGAGAATTTTGTAACTGAGAAAAGTTTTGACTTAGCTGGGAAATTGCTTGATGAATGCTTCCCAGTTCTTGTCCTAATTCAGTATCAGTAATATTCCCTCCAAGCAGCTGAGCATCTTTTTGCTTATAGCGTTGATTGTTTTTAGTCATTCTTAAAAACCTCCTTAAAGTAGATAGAACGTACTTGTTTATAATTGTCTGTTCCTTTAAGAAAAATGTTTGGCAAAAATGAACATTTTTTTGTTCGCAAGCTATTTATTATAACTGGCAGAAAAATGTTGATTTTGTATGGTTTTCTGCTGATTGTGAGGAATAAAAACATATAATAGATGTAAGTTAAAAATGGAAAAAAACATGTCATATTTACTATATAAGAAGTTAGATTATAGGGGGGTTACATACGAGAAATTATAGTTCATGGTTATCATGCATATAGGAAAGCAGTAAAAAGAACCCTGCAGTACGGAATTTCAACTCCAACTGAGGGTTCATCTCATGGTACTAGCTTGCCATTTTAAATAATTTTCATAAAGGAAGAAAGTCTTTAATACCCAGAATCCTCTGATGTAAGGTTATCGAGCATGGTGTAGTCATATTTCTGCAGGGGCTTTTCTGCTGGACCTTCTATAACTTCTCCTGTATAAGAAAATCTAGATCCGTGGCAAGGGCAATCCCAGGAACGGTCTCCGCTGTTCCATTCGACTTCGCAGCCAATGTGAGTACAGGTTGTATCTACAATGTGGAGTTTTCCTTCTTGATCTTTGTAGGCTCCCTTTCGATGACCTCGAACCGTAATTACCGCCCCTTCATCATTAGCTAAATCTTCGGCTCTTACATCAGAGATTTCAAGCTTCCCTTTGATGAGATGGCTTACAACATCAGCATTTTCTACTAAGAAATTTTTCAAGCTGGGGTTTGCGTAAAAACGCGACGGCGAATACAAATGTTGATAGGCGTTCTCTTTGCCGAGAATTATATCTCTGAATAAGAGTGCTGCTGCTGTTCCATTTGTCATTCCCCATTTCCTATAACCAGTGGCGATGAGTATATTAGGTTGACTAGAGGTAAGTTCTCCAATGTAAGGAAGTTTATCAAGCGTGACTAAGTCTTGTGCTGACCAGCGATACACAGTATTTTCTATGTCGAAAACTTGTTCACCAAAATTCTTTAGCGCTTTATAATGTTCCATCGTATCTTTTCCTTGACCGGTTTGATGGCTTTCTCCCGCCACAAGAATCATTTCCTCACCGTTAATGACTGCAGAACGCAGGGAACGTGTCGGTTGATCAGCGCTAATATACATTCCACCTGGATAAGGTTCTTTGGCTTTAACAGCAAGGATATAGGATCGATCAGCGTGCATTCTGGCAGAATAAAGTCCCAGCCCTTCATAAAAAGGAAAATGCGAGCAAGAAAGAACGTAGCTGCCTGTAACACGTATACCTTCTCGTGTAAGAACTGTTTGCTTATCTCCAGATTCAATATTCACTGCCGTTGTATGTTCAAAAATAAGTCCGCCTTTTTGTTTAATAGCTTGAACGAGGTGAACTAGATATTTAATGGGATGGAACTGTGCCTGGTCTTTCATCACAAGGGCTTTTTTAATTTCTACATTAAAAGGAATATGATCAACCAATTCACCATTAATATTAAGTTCTTTATAAGCTTCTGCCTCTTTTTCAAGTTTTACAGCATACTCATCAGTAGTAGCATATATGTAGGCATCTTGCATGAGAAAATCACAATCAATTTGATGATCTTCAACTGTTTGCTTAATAAAGTTCAAGGCATTTGTATTAGCCTCATAGTATAACCTTGCCTTGCTTCTGCCAAAATTCCGAATAAACTCATCGTAGATCAAATCGTGCTGGGCAGTAACTTTTGCTGTCGTATGTCCCGTTGTGCCATTCAATAGTCTTCCTGCCTCTAAAACGGCTACCTTTAGACCTTCATTGACTAAAAGATAAGCAGAAGTAAGACCTGTAATCCCGCCTCCTACAATCACAACATCTACATCCATGTCATTATCTAGACCGGGAAACTCCGGCAAATCAATAAAATCTCTCCAGTATGGTTCAGGCTTCTGCGGAAGCTGTTCTCCCTTGCGTTCATTATGAGTCACATTAAGACCTCCACTCAATATTTTAATAGTAGCGTTATTAGGATTTCCATTTATTGAGAGTTCATACTTAATGAGGAACACAGCCTTCGCTATACGAACTTATATTATTTTATAACCTCCATTCAAAAAGTCTTTATTCCCAAATCTTATACAAATAAAAAAGAGAGGGTCTATTTGAATTAGACTCTCTCTTCTTTATTTATATATCTACCAATATTGATTTTAACCTTTTACTAATTCTAACGCTTTATCTGCCTTTTTTAAATCGTGATTTACTTGCTCTTCAACATCATAAGCATGATACATTTCATTATCAATCATATATTGAGAGATCTTTTCATGAAGCTCAATAGCTTCGTCTAATTGTTTTTTTAATACTTTGCGTACTTCTGGTGTTGCTGTTTCCGTAAGAGCTACAGCATATGTTCGCACACCGTTTTTCGCTGATAATAACAAATCAGTTGCAATAGCAAGATCATCTAACGTTTTGTTAAGCGTACTTTTAGCAGCCATTCCTAAATCCCTCCTGTTTATTGAGCTTTCTTTAAGATTTTTTTCAATTCATTAATTGCTTCAGTAGACGTTTGGACATCTTCTTCCAGAATCTTTTTTAATTTTTCGTCCTCTACCAATTCCAGCATTGCTGTGCCTTTTGTTACACACGACGTTTTAAGCGTTAAGATTTCATGAACTTCTAGCGTCTCGTGCATAGCTAATTTTTTTGTCATGTTTCAATTCCTCCTTGTGATCGTATATATTTGAAGACTTCAATTGTGTAATTTAGCGCCTGCGCAGGCTGGCTGTTTTTTTGTTTTTTAACTGTTCGAATTTTTATTGCTAGCTTTTCCGCCTTTTTCGCCTATTTCTCTGAAAAACTCTTTGTTTTGATTTTTAGATGTGGCTTTTCCACCCTTTTCTCCAATCTCTTGGAAAAACTCTTTATCATGATTTTTAGACGTAGTTTCTCCACCTTTTCGTCCAGCTTCTTCTCTGCTCATTTTTTCATTTTCTTTATTCTTTGCCATGTTGAATTCCTCCTTAAAATTTTTTGACTTGTGAACTATATTCCCAGCTCATTTCCATTTAAACAGTAATTATCTAATTTTTTTAATGTTTCAGAAAAATACTCTAGGGTATTACAAGTAGCATAAATGAATTCATTTATATAAACCATTTTCTATACTAGAAGGAGGAACTACTCATGACAAAAAATGTGATAGGCACATATGATAATGAAGAAGCGGTCGTAACGGCTATTCAACATTTAAAAACACAAGGATTTCAAGAGAAGGACCTCTCTCTGGTCACCAGTAAAGATATAGATGAAGAGGACTATTTAGAAGTAGAAAACAAAGAAGGAATTGACATAAAGAAGATTGAAACCACGGATCAAATTCATCAAGATGAGTCGATTATGGATAAAATTAAACATATGTTTTCGTCCAATCACCCTAAAGACACTCTTAGGGATAAAGCAAGAGTAGAAAAGCGTTTAATTAACTTAGGCGTTCCTCTTACAGAAGCAGGACCTTATGCAGATGATTTGCAAAAAGGAAAAGTATTGTTGTTAGTAAGAGCCAATAGAGAGACAAAAACAAACCCGTTCTTAGAAAATAGAGAAGATTCTCCTTTTGCAAAAGGTGACTCTGTTTATGATAAATCATTATACGGCGAACATCGTGATCATAAGTAGAATGTTCGCAAAAGGGAAGAAGTAAATAGGAAAACTTAAGTTTGTGAGCACACTAAGAACACAGGAACCGTAATTCCTTATATTCCTTTAAGTATATGTTTTAAAAAAAGCTACTCAAACGAGTAGCTTTTTTAAATAAAACGAACATCCAGCAGTCCACTTAACATCAGCCTATATTTTAATTTAAATACTCTAGCATATTGACGAATCTCGTCTCAGCTATACATAGGCCTTGTTTATCTATAATGTTTTAATTGGGATGAAATTAACTTGTTTTATTTGATCGTTCCTTAAAGGAAATCTCTTCAGCATGAAGCCAGCTGTTAAAACCTACATACGTAAAAAAGTGGAAGTTTTTCATATAAATAAACCGGGAAACGGAACGTTAGATAACAGTAAAGGAGAACATGTTATGCATGAAATGACAGAAAAACTACATGACTTTTTACTAGAACATATTGATGAAATGTCTCAAGAATGGCTAGACTCGCGGGAAGTAGAAAAGGATTCGATCTACACTGCTGATGCTTCCTCCGAAACAACCGAATATCTTCGAGTACAAAATCGATACTTTACTTGTAAAATTGTAAAAGTTCTTATAGGAGAGTCATTGGATACTCTTAGTGATTGGGCACAGGAAGTTGCCACAAAAAGGGCTCAGAGAGGCGATTCTCTGTATCATAGTATTCATCATTTTAAAAAGTTTCGTTTAATCTTTTTTAAACAGATTGAATCATTTTTTCATCTTCATTCATCTAGCATTACATGCGAAGAGCTTTTTTCATGGAATAAAATAGTGAATGAAGCATTTGATCGGATGATAGAACTTTTCACCCTTTATTATGGACAAGTTTCAGAAGCACAATCTCAAGCTCAAAAAATGCTGATTTCTGAGCTTAGCACGCCTGTCATTAGTATTTCCGATACAGTGGGCGTACTGCCTCTCATTGGTCAGGTTGATGATTATAAGAATAGTGATTTTGCGAAGAAAGTTATGCTGCAAGCAAAAGAACTCAATCTGTCTTGCTTAATTATTGACTTATCGGGTGCACCTTCGATTGATACTATGATGACCAATGAATTATTTCAAGTTATAAAGATGTTGGACCTACTTGGAATTGATACAACCATCACAGGTATCCGTCCGGAAATAGCCTTAACCGCCGTTCAATTAGGAATAGATATGAGCAAATTGAAAACTTATGGAAAGTTAAAAGATGCAGTAAATAAGCTTTTGCGTGAGTGATATTGAGTTAAAGTACTAAGCATTTTTTTATGTAGGTTATATCATAAATAGACGTACCCTTCCTATTCCTATTAGGAGGAAACTTCAGGTACAAAGAGAACAAATCATTTATTTGTTCTTCCCCCTGCTAACATGTTAATATGATGAAAAAGAACTGTATATTAACACCATTATTTTCATTCCTGTATAGAGACTACATTGTATTAATTAAATGGGTACAAAAGTAAAAGAATTTTCGCTTTTTAAATAAGAACAATTGGTAACGACAGCTTATAAGAAGGTCATAAAGAGGTTGAGACATCATTAACATACTTTTGTCTCACCCTCTTTTAATTAGGAAAGAAACCATCAGCAGGTCCCTTATTCATTTCCCCAGTTCTTGCTTTCTATAATTAAATGATTTGATGTGGCGTCTAGCACATGCCATACCAAGGTCTTACCTTCTATATCTTTTAACTCGATAATGCCCTCTAGCTTATTGGTATTCACATGGACACGTTTCTCATCTATTCTTTGCGCACTTTTTAATCTCGTCCCAAATGTTGCAGGACTTTCTTCCGTTAGCTTTACAATTACATTTATCATACGTTCGTCAGAAACATAGTTTTCGCTGTTCTCATAGTTCTTATCAGCAGGCTTAATAGCGTGTTCTAACCCAGTTTCATATTGGCGCCAATCAACAATTAAAAAAATGGCAAATACTACAGACACTGTTAGTAATAAGCCATACACAACATTTCGTTTCATTTACTTTTGCTCCTTTCAATAGCGATTTATAGGTAAAACGAAAAAAACTCCTGTTGTAGGAATAGGTTGTATCAGAAAATAGTATCGCATCACTTTAAAAAATATTCCTTTTTGAAGAAAAAAATAAAAGAAGGTATATTCTTATAGACCTTCCTTCTAAAAATGCGTTAATCAAGAGAGGTTTGCATACGGCTCATTTTTAGTTACCGTTAGTACGACGTCATAAGCTAAAAGAAAAAAGGTTCCACTCATCAACGTTCAATGAGTGAAACCCTTTTTTGATTATCTGCGGCTAGCTGTGCCTCTGCTTTTTTGCAGATGAGCTTTGTGCCGTATAGCTAACAGGTTACTTTGTTACTGAAATACTGCCGTTATGAGTGGCTAGTTTAATCGTATTCTTTCCTTTTCCAATAACAGCGTCCCTATCATATTTATTCAAGATATCTACTTTTCCGTTGTCGACAGAAACATTAAATTGAACGTCACTTGGTTCTTTTTCCGTCGTAATTTTAATCTTTCCATTGTGCGTTTTAAAGTCTATATTTCGATCAAGTTCTGCTGTTTCAAGAGCAATACTTCCGTTATGCGTTTCACCTTTTAAACTGCCTTCCACGTTACTCAGCGTTATTTTCCCGTTATTTGCTTTCGTTTGAATCGTTTTTGCTGCAGCATTTTTTACGCTTGTAAGTCCATTGTGTACGTTCGTATTTAGGTTTTGTGAATCAATGTCTTCTAATTCCACACGTCCATTGTTCGCACCAACAGAAACATTTGCTGCGCGTAATTTTTTAACAGACACATACCCATTGTTGCTGGAAAGCCCCAATGAATTATACTGTTTTTCAGGCAGATAAACGTTGACACTTAGCGGTTTCAATACACTAACAATATCAAAATTGACCCAGCTGCGCTGCTGTTCATTATAAGAGATGAAAAGTGTTGAATTTTTAACGTTAGTAGTGAAGTCTCTTTTTATGTTAGAAGATGTTTCCCCTTTTAACGTTACTTTGATATCACTGCCTTTAATAGGGTACACATGAACACGAGTATTATCCGTATCGATGTTTACCTTTGATACTTGATTGCTGTTAATAACTTTTTCTTTTGAAATAGGTTCAGGATCAATAGCACGATAAGTAAGGAGACTTCCTATAATCCCAACAATGATGAGAATGCCTGCAAGAACGGAGAGTTTCTTTTTATTCAGCACGTTTTAAACCGCCTTTCACGAGTGATACATTGTATTTTAGATAACGTACAAAGCCTTTTATAACTAGCTTCGTTACAACTAACATACCTAGCATAATAAAATATCCAATTCCGCAAAATGCTAAAGACATAAAAAAATTAAAGAGAAAAAAGCCGCTTGAATGTACAATAGCCTCACCAAGAACTAGAATGGGCGATAGCAAGAAACATAAACCTATTGCCCAAGCTGACAAAATGAAGCCAGCTAATGCGACGGCAGGCCCAAGCACAATCACTACATTGAAAAAAGCTAAACCAATTACGGCCCAAGTAGCTCTCAAAATATTTTGAGTTGTTGACTTAGCTGTTGCTTGCTCAACATGATAATCTGCCAGCAATTCTTTGGCTATTTGATTAGGAGAACCTAGTGACGTTACAATTTCTTCTTCTGTTTTTCCTTCTTCTAAGCCAATGGAAAAATGTTCTTCATAATCTTGTAAAATATCTGCTCGTTCTTTTGAGGATAATGGTTTTAAGGATTCATTTAATTGCTGTAAAAATTTACTCTTCGACATTGTTCACACCTTCTTTAATTAATTGATTAACACCTCTTGAAAACTCGTTCCATTCATCAATAAGTTCGTATAAATACTTTCTTCCTTTATCTGTAAGCTGATAATATTTCCTTGAAGGACCTTCTGTAGATTCTTTTAAATACGTTGTAAAATATTCTTCTTTTGTTAATCGGCGCAGAAGAGGATATACCGACCCCTCTGATATTTCAATTTGATCGGAGATTTTTTGAACTAATTCATATCCATAGCGGTCTTTTTTATCAAGTAACACAAGAACACAAAGCTCTAAAACTCCTTTTTTAAATTGCACGTTCACTGCTCTTCACCCTTTTCTTTTCACAGTCCACTACTGTTTATTGTATAGTACTGATGCATAATGATTTCCTAATAATTACAATATATCACCAGCTATTGTTTATTGCAAGGTACTGTTTAATATTTTTTTGAATTTTAACCATTTTTATAGTGGTAATGAAATTTTAAACCTAGATTGATAATAATTAAATAAGGTGTTTTTTATAAAGCAAAGTTCAACCTTCTTTTCTAATTAGCTTGTAGATAAAATTATTTTAACGTACCCAAAAGAAAAGTAGTCTACCACTATAGACTACTCAGGGACGATCATTCTAAGCTATTTTTCTTTTGCTTGTTTAATAAACAAAAAGAAAACCATAATTAAGATAAAGTAATTTAGAGGGTTTTTAAAAACATCCCCACCTAAAGCCAGTTGTAATAAAATCCATAAGGCAAAGATAACTAATATGGCTGGTATTATAAGCTTGTTCATACATCATTCATCCTTAGTTTCAGAGTAATACAGTAATCATGGCTCTCAATATTTTTCATACTGTAAAAATTAAATCCATAAATAGCTTTGAAAGCATATTGATTGAATGCTTTCAAGGATATCACTTTTCAAGATAAAATTTATCAGTTTTTACTACAATTAATAGAAATGTATCAATTACATTTGATTTTTTGTAATAAGTTCAAGAAAAAAACAACCGTTATTTTACATTTTTTAACAACAAAAAAACTAAAACTTTACTTACTGTTAAAAAGCTTAATATATTCAACTATTTGTTTCACCATATAATCTGTACTGAATAAATACTCTTGTTTAACCCCGAAATTTAATCTTCCAACTAAAGATGAAGCTCGGGTATAGCAATAAAGATCTAAATCTAATTTAACTTTCATTAAAATGTCCCACTCGACTATGAATCATCTTGGAGCTGTTTTACTCCATTTATTTGAGCTAGACCGATGCCCTGTTAGTTTCGAATGTGTGAAAATTCTTCCTGCAGTTCTTTTAAAAACGCAGCCGCCGCAGCTGAAAGAACATGATGCTTTTTCCATACAATATTTAAACCTGATTCAAGCCTTGGCTGTAACGGCCTGAAACAAAGATTGCTAGTAGTAGACGTATTGACTATTTTATCAAGTGTTATGGCATATCCAACGCCTTCTTCAACCAGAATGGCCGCATTATAGGCAAGATTGTATGTAGTGACGATGTTTAATTTATGAAAATCTTCACCAAACCAATCCGCAAATTCATTTTTTGAAAACGTCTGTTTCATGGCTTGTCTTGAACAGATCAGTGGAACTTCTAATAAATCCGCAGCTTGAATGCTTTCTTTGACGGCAAGAGAGCTGTCTTTTGTCATAACAACGCCCCAAACATCTTTGGCAGGCATATTAAGATAATTATATTTTGAAATATTGGCTGGCTGAATCAAAATACCGAAATCAAGCAGACCCTTGTCAAGCCGTTCCGTTATATCTTCTTCGTTTCCGCTATAGAGGTGATATCGTATATTCGGATAACGTAGCTGTACATCTTTTGCTACTCGTGCAATGTGTTTCATTGCTTCGGTTTCTCCGCCTCCTATATAGACGTCACCACCTATTGTTTCTTCCATCGAACTAAATTCCGCCTCTAATTTATCGACCATATTAACGATTTCCTCTGCCCTGTTTCGCAACAGCATTCCTTCATCTGTCAGAATGACGCTGTGACTGCTGCGAATAAATAATTTTTTGCCCAACTCTTGTTCAAGATCTTTTAATTGTCTAGACAAAGTTGGCTGTGTCACATGCAAAACATCAGCGGCCTTCGTGATGTTTCCTTCTCTTGCAACCGTAAGAAAATACCGTAAAACTCGAATTTCCATATCCCTCTCCTCCTTTCATAAGCTTTAGTATATACACTCCAGAAATGCTTATCAAACATATCATGATATGAGATATAAGTATTTTTTATATTCAAAAGAAGCCGTTAGAATGAATAACACGGAAGGTTATATCACAAAAGCAACACCTTTAATGATTCAAAGTGGAAAGGAGCTTAAAATGAAAAAGCTGTTGTGTCTGTCTTCTGTCTTAATAATAAGCGCTGCTCTCACTGCTTGCGGCAACCATAATTCCTCTGCAACCGACAGAGATCATAATGCAAGTAAGCATTTAAACCGGGAACCAGAACAGCCAAAAGAAGATCGTGTTTCAGATACAAGAATCAAATTAACGTTTAACGATAAAGAAGTCTTGGTTAGGATGTACGATAACCCCGCAAGTAAGGACTTTCTAACTCAATTGCCTTTAACCATAACTTTTGAAGATTATATAGGTAAAGAGAAAATTAGTATTTTACAAAAAAGATTATGTATGGATGATGTACAAGCCGAAGACCTGTCCAAAAAAGGAGACTTTGCTTATTACGCTCCTTGGGGAAATGTAGCTATTTTTTACAAAGGTTTTGAGGATGCTACAAATGACCTTATCATACTAGGTCAAATTGAATCAGGAAAAGAAAATTTTGAAAATGTTGATGGTGATTTTACAGGTAGAATTGAAAAAGTGACTAAGTAAAAACATTACAATACACCTTTAAACAGCCCGCTTTGAAGCAACTAGAACATAACATTTTTTAGAAAGAGGGAAATTTATTTTATGTCTAAACAAAATAAGTTACTTATATTTGTCTTAACCCTAGGGGCTTTCGGGATTATAAATACCGAAATGGGGGTTATAGGGATACTGCCCTACATTGCAGATCACTTTCATATCAGTGTGTCAAAAGCCGGGTGGCTGGTAAGTCTCTTTGCACTTACTGTATCAATATCCGGTCCAACTATGCCGTTACTATTTTCAGGAATCAACCGTAAGAAAGCGATGTTGCTTGTACTTGGTATTTTCGTTTTAGGTAACATTATCTCTATCTTTACGTCTAACTTTGCTGTTGCCATAATTGCGCGTGTGATTCCAGCTATCTTTCATCCAATTTATTTTTCAGCAGCTTTTACAATGGCTGCGAACTCAGTCAGCAAGGAAGACGCTCCAAAAGCTGTTTCCAAAGTCTTTATTGGCGTATCTGCAGGTATGGTGCTTGGTGTACCAATTGCAAATTTTCTTGCAAGCACAGTTTCGTTTCAACTATCAATGGCATTTTTTGCTGTTATTAACGCTATAGTATTTATTGCTACGTGGGCACTTTTCCCTTCTATGCCTGTTAAAGAAAGACTTTCCTACGGAGCGCAGCTCAGCATATTAAAAAACCCCGTTACTTGGCTTTCTATTATGGCCGTCCTTTTACTGAATTCAGCAGTATTTGGGGTTTACAGCTATCTTGCTGAGTATCTTAAAAGCGTTACGAACATCTCTGGAAAATTAATTAGCTTCATGTTGATTCTATTCGGTGTGGCAAACATTATTGGAAACATTATCGCAGGGAAGTTACTTACGAAAAATGCGCTTAAAACTGTAGTCGTCTTCCCTTTCGCATTGGGAGTTGTTTACATCATTTTATTCTTCACCGGACAGTTCACTTGGCCGATGGCTATCATGACTTTAGTTTGGGGAATATTCGCTGGTATAGGAACGAATATTAATCAATATTGGATTTCATCAGCAGCTCCAGAAGCTCCTGATTTCGCAAACGGACTATTTTTATCATCCGTTAACTTAGGAACAACGATTGGTACAGCTGTAGGTGGACTATTTATAACAGGAATGGGTACACAATACGTCGTACTGGTGGGGATCTTTTCATTAGTATTGAGCGCAGTATTTATTTTACCAAGAAGTTACATGGAGCGTCCCATAAGTCAGCTTTCAAAATAAGACATCAAGGCAACTTTCTTTCGGGCTCCCTAGTAGGATCCCTTTGTTTTCTTTTCTTACATCTATGAAAAGCAGAAATCTATTATAGTCAATGATTATAGATTAATAAATAAAAATGGAGGATCTGAAATGAAAAAGCACACTAAAGTTGCACTTGTCACCGGAGGAAATCGAGGTATTGGCTATGAACTAGTGAGACAATTGGCGATGGATGGTTTTAAAGTCATTTTGACAAGCCGAAATTCAGAAAGCGGACATAAAGCCGTGCAAAAACTTAAAGACTCTCATCTTGATGTTTCATTTTTGACAATGGATATAAATAATCAAACGAGTATCCGCCAAGCTGCAGCTACAGTAAATGAACAATATGGACGATTAGATGTGTTAATTAATAACGCGGGCATATATTTAGATAAAAATCAAACATTAGTGAATATGGACCCTTCTGTTCTAGAAAAAACGCTGACAACGAATTTCTTCGGTGCTTACCACGTAATCCGTTCGTTTATGCCCCTTATGGAACAGCAAGCCTACGGAAGAATTATTAATGTTTCCTCTGAATATGGAGCCATGAGTGAAATGTCTTCTCCAGGGGTAGGCGCTTATAAGTTATCTAAGTTTATTTTAAATGGCTTAACACAATTGATGGCTGCTGAAAGCAATAATGATATCAAAATAAACGCGGTCGATCCAGGATGGGTAAGCTCAGATATGGGTGGACCATCAGCTCCAAGAACTCCAGAGCAAGCTGCTCGTTCTATCCTTTGGTTAGCAACGATTGGACCTGAAGGACCTTCTGGAGGCTTTTTTAAAGATGGAAAACAAATAGATTGGTGAACTTTTATAGCGTTAAGGCTATTTCTTGTAACATCTTGAATTTATAATAAAAACCCTGCGGATTATTAGGAATAATCCGCAGGGTTTTTGCTTCTAAAATACATACAATCTATTAGTTTATTTTGTTATATTCCTCATCCGTTACTGGTTCCAACCATTCCGGGGTACCTGCAGTGATGGCAATGTGTTCAAACCAGCTGTCTTTTGCAGCACCATGCCAATGTTTTACACCATCATGCGTAACAACAACATCTCCAGCTTTTAAGAATTGGGCAGGTTTTCCTTCTTCTTGGTACCAACCTTCGCCACCCGTTACTAATAGAAGCTGAAATCCACCACGATGAATATGCCAGTTGTTGCGGCATCCAGGTTCAAAGGTTACATTCCCAACTCCAACGTTCACTTTAGGGTCTGCGATTAAGGTTTTAAGATAGCTTTGTCCAACAAAAAATTGTGCATACGCTTCATTTTTTTCACCTGCTGGGAAAATGACGCCATTTTTTACTTCTTCATGTTTTGCCATTTTGATTCCTCCAATAATATCATTCATAGTTGTATCTCTCGGCTCATTCATTGCTATAAAAATTCCTCATTCTTTAGCCGTTTATTTTAATTTCCCGCCAAATACCGGGAAGTAGCTGTGCTCACCATAATCCTGAATAGGTTCTACATTTTTCAAAATTTCCATATCTGCATCGCTGATCACAAAATCAAGCTCTGCATTGTTTTTCATATGATTTGGTTTTGCAGTCTTAGGAATAACTGCAAGACCAAGCTGAATATCATAGCGCAGGCAAAGCTGAGCAACAGACACTCCGTATTTATCAGCTATTACCTTCACTTCTTCATTACCAAGAACCGCACCGTGCGCAATTGGTGAATATGCTTCTACTAGGATGCCATTCTTCTGACAGAACTCAATTAACTCCAAAGGTGTATTGCTCACATGTGCCAATATTTGATTGACCATAGGTTTGATTTCACAGCCAGAAAAAATATTCTCTATATCATCCTGAAGGAAGTTAGAAAGACCGATTGCCTTTACCTTCCCTGCTTTATAAGCATCCTCCATTGCTTTCCATGCCTCTTTGTTTTCTTCGAAGTAGCGTTTCTCTTCTCTAAACTCCGTCCAAGGCTGCGGACTGTGGATAATGAGAAGATCAATGTAATCTAGCCCCATTTTTGTTAAAGACTCATCAATGGACTCCGTAACTTCCTCATAAGTTTTTGCTTCTGCTGCAACCTTTGTTGTAATGAACAGTTCTTCTCTTGCAACACCGCATGAACGGATTCCTTCGCCTATACCAGTTTCATTCATATAAGCTTGAGCCGTATCAATATGGCGATACCCGCTAGATACAGCATCACGCACTGCCTGCGCTGCCTGTTCGTCATCAAGCAGCCAAGTACCAAGACCTAATAGCGGAATTTCTACACCGTTTGATAACTTATACATTTCGTTAAACATGTTTTTTATCTCCTTTGAATTGTTTATTTTTCTATACTTTAAAAGCATCTATCTGCCTGTTAAAAATAAATCAATATTGATTGATTAATCAACATCTGTCTATAATTATAAAAACAAATAAGATCCTTTCAATCGTTAATTGAAGGCGATTCGTTGATTACTCAACAAATCAAGAGCTATTGTTGAATATCTTTTAAAAAAGTGAGGTTTTTAAAGTGGCGAAAGTGGATAGAAGAATACTCAAAAGCCAAGAAGCTATAAAAAACGCAGTGACTGAGTTAATGACCCAAAAACGCTTTGATGACATTACCATTCAGGACATTGCTGACAAAGCAAACGTTAACCGTGGAACTATTTATCTTCACTATATGGATAAATATGATTTATTAGATAAAATGATTGAAGAGCATATGAACAACCTCGAAGATCTGTGTCATTCGGCTGCTGATATGACGTTTCAAGAAGGAAATTACGTTTGGTTTGATTATTTCGAACGTCACCACCTATTCTTTTCAACCATGTTAGAAAGTAAAGGCGCTCATTATTTTCGAAGTCGCTTTCTCGAGTTAGTCATCCAAGAGTATGGTCCTGAAGTTGATACAACTCAAGGAGAAAATGAAGGGTTGCGTAAAGAGGTGGTTATTCAATTCTTTGCCTCAGCTGTTGTAGGGACAGTAGAATGGTGGTTCAAAAACGGCATGCACGTTCCCACCGATGTAATAGCTGAGCAAACCGGCATATTGTTAGATCGGAATTTAGAATAATTTAATCCGTTTTACACGTACGCATAAATGAAAATTCCCGCGAAGTGTAAAAGTAGTAGAAACTTTCTTATTATAAGGTCATGTTAGTAAGCTGAGTTAGAGACGGTATGACTTGCAGTCAGATAAAGGGATCATCTCCACATAAAAGAACAGCACTAAACCTGCTGAGTATCCATAGGTTTAGTGCTGCTCAAATCTTTTGTTTTTTGAAACGGATATTGACTTTTACAGAAGTAAGCATTTCTATTGGGAACAACTTTGTATTTTCTAGTTACTTTATAAACAATGTTTAGCTAATAAAAACTAATCCAACTTTTTTATAATTTTTGCCGGGTTCCCTCCCACTGCTACATTATCTGGAACATCTTTTATTACAACAGATCCGGAAGCGATTACAGCATTATGTCCAATTGTAACGCCTGGATTGATGACGGCTCGTCCTCCAATCCATACATTATCTCCAATTGTGACGGGCTTGGTATATTCAACTTCTGTAATTCGCTGTTCTGCATTCACAGGATGAGTATTCGTATAAATATGTACACCCGGTGCCATCATGCAATTCTTCCCTATCGTAATCCGTCCCCCATCTAAAAGTGTGCAGTCAAAGTTCGCATAAAAATTTTCTCCTACGTGGATATTGTAACCGTAGTCGCATCGAAAGTTAGATTCAAGGTAGAGACGTTCTCCTGTTGAGCCAAATAGTTGTTTTAGTAGCTCCGTACGCTTTTCATAATCCGTCTCATCTGTACCGTTAAATGAACGAACAAGCCGTCTTGCATCTTCCCTGTCTTTTACTAATTCTTGGTCTGCTGGAAAATACAGCTCGCCATCCACCATTTTTTCTTTTTCAGTTTTCATTGATTCATTCTCCATTCTTGTTATCAAATTCCCTACTAAGTTGAATTCGTTTACATTTTATCATGATAGTAAATATAAAAATAAGATGTTTATAGATTGGGATCAATAGCTCGAACACAAGAAAGCTAAGAAACCACGCTGCTTTTTTACCACGGGGACAGCTACTAAATTACTTTGTATATGTTTCCTTAATAATCGAAACAGACACTGCTCCCGTAACAAGTAAAATACCTGAGATTAAAATCATGCCTGGCATAGAAGATCCGATTATTGGGAACAAAGCAAAACTCAAGCAAGAAGCTATAATTTGCGGTAAACAAATACTTCCATTAAATAATCCTAGATATGTTCCCATATTCTTTCCTGACAGGGCGTTGGTAAGCATCGTGAACGGAAACGTCATCATAGCAGCCCAAGCGATGCCAATTAAAATAAATGAAGCAATCAGCGCCCACTGATTATGAATAAAGAAGACAGATCCAAAACCGATACCACCTAGCAGTAAACTAAAAGCATACGCTGGCTTACGTTTGTTGTTGGCTACGCGTGACAAAACTAGTGACCAAATGACTGCGGCAACCGACTGTACAGCTGATAAAATACCGAACCAGTTGCCAGCTGCTTGATAGCCTGAGCTAGACGGCTGATTCGTATACCAAACGTTCTCAGCGACTGCACCCGTGCCGTACGTCCATAAATATTGAAAGCCCATCCAGCAGAAAAATTGAACAAGCGTGACCGTCCAAAAAACCTTTGGAGCGTTACGAAGAAGTTTAAAAACGTTTACATTTTCTTTTGTAGCTTCGTCTGCAATACCGTGGTATGCTGCAAATTCTGCAGGTGAATATTCTTTTACCTTAAGTATTGTAAATAAACTACAAACAATTAACACAACGGCCCCAACATAAAATGAAATAACCACTGATTGCGGTACTACTCCTTTTGGTGCACTATTTGACACACCTAATACCGTTAATACAAAAGGGAAAATACAGGCTAGCACAGCACCGCTGTTTGATAGAAAACTTTGAATAGAATAGGCAAAACCTTTTTGCTCTTCATTGACCATGTCTCCAACCATCATCTTAAATGGCTGCATAGCTACATTTGATGATACGTCCATAAACAAAATAGTGATAGCTCCAAAAGTCATGGCAGCCACCGCACTAAAACCAAAACTGCCGGCATTTGGCAACAAACACATAACAATTACGGCTACAATTGCGCCAATCAGTAGATAGGGTATACGACGACCAAGCCTTGGCATCCAGGTACGATCTGAAAAATAACCAACTAAGGGCTGAACTACTAAACCAGCCAATGGCGGTAAAATAAAGAAAAAGCCTAATGTAGTTGGATCAGCACCGATTGTTTGAAATATGCGTCCCATATTTGAACTCTGTAATGAGAATGCCATTTGTACACCTAAAAATCCAAAACTAATTAACCATATGGTACTGATCGGTAGATAAGGTAAGTTTGGCTGAACCCTTTTTTCACTGATTTCAACGATTTTTTCTTCTAACATAACTGCCTCCTATGATTTAATTAACAGTCGCACAAAGATAGAGTTCTGATGTAAAGTGCTACAACATATGTTGTGAACGTTTTCAAAACAATGATGAATACTGTAAATGCTAGTGTCTTTGGCTGGCTGTTTCCTATTTTGCTAGATTACCTCAGGAATACGGCATAATAGTCCTGGTCTAAAAATGCTGTTTGAGTATGTAAAAATTCCACTATCTGCTCACCCGTAAGCTGCTGACTATCGCTTATACCTTCTTAAAAGATTTATAAAATCTAATCATTAAAAACATGAGAATACTTTTATTTGAACATTATATAATAAACTAATAATTTAATGCAATCGTTTGCACAAATATTTTTAGGTATTTAAAGGCGATTAAATCTTGTAACACTATGCGTATATGCTCATTACTGTCGTTTTAATATTTCTAAGTGAAAGAAGGATTTAATCTTAAAACCTTATAAAAAACCCAAAGAACATACGTATTCCTTGGGCTTGAATGTCCGTAATTTACTTAATCTTCTTTCTCAGCAATCTATAGTAGAACAAAGATTATCTGCGGTATGTCTTTAACTGAAAGTTTTTGTGACCAAAAGGATAATAAAGAAGATGACAGCGAAGAAAAAGCCTTGAATGACAGGGCTAGTAGTTTTTTCATCTAAGGATTTTCGGGTAAATAGCTTGAAGAACAAAGGAAACAGAACGCCTCCAATGATTGCTGTAATTAGTGCTTTAACTAACATCCAATACTCCTTTCTAAAACAATTAGAGGATACCCGTAACTTAACATAAACACCTAAATCATACAAAAAATAAAATCATAAAGTCGAAAACGTATGGTAATCGCCCGTAAACCATTCGTTTACAGACGAAACTGTGAATTAGACTACGAAATTTTGTGGAAAACCGTTTATTTCCTTACTACTAACATCTTTATCTATATTACTCATATTTAATAAACCCTCTAAAAAAAAATAATAACCAATGTTAATGTTTTTATGACTACAAGTAAAAACACAGGCTTTAAGATTTCTTAAAGTCTGTCCACCTACCTTCCTTCCTGAAAAACCCTTTTTATACTCCAAAACGTTCTCATTAAATCTTCATAAAAAAACATCGTTAGAAAACCTAGTATGGTAACCCCCGCTGAAAATTTACCTAAATCTAAAAATAATCCTGCGAATACAAGAATGATTCCAACCACAAAACCAGGATCTGAAAAATCCTCGCTCTTTTTTCGGTCAATTGCTATTTTGCTTTGAAACGATTGATCCCCTTTAATCAATTCATCCAACATCACATTATAAAGCTCACTTAACTTAATAAGGTTCTCAATATCAGGATACCCTTTATTATTTTCCCACTTATAGACAGCTTGTCTAGATACATTCATTTCCCCAGCTAATTCTTCCCTGGACATCTTTTTCTCTTCTCTTAACTTCTGCAGCTGTTCCCCTAAATTCACTCTCATCACCTCTAAGGCTTAGCTTACAATAAATATGTAAAAAATCCCATAAACGCTTAGTAACAAGCTGTAAACCATTGGTTAACACGAGAGATATAAGGCATAATCACTGGACATGTACAAATTCAACAAAGAAAAAAAGCTAGCATAAAGCTAACTTTTTTAAGTTAGAGATAAAGGCAGGCTAATAATTAGCAACCGCCAAATCCTCCCCAACAAGCACAGCCGATAATGATTAATAAGATAAACAGCACGATAATTAAAGCAAAACCACTGCCACCGCCGTAACCGCAGCCGCCGCCGTAACCATAGCCACAACCTCCGCCATAACCGCCAAAGAACATAAACTTCACCTCCTTCTCGTTCATACATTTAGCATATGATGAAAAACGAAATTTGCTCCACGAAGTGGATAGACTACGTTTTATATCACTGTAAATAAAAAAATAATAACCTTTTAGTTTCTTTTACATACAATGAAGCATCCTCAGATCCCATATATGAGTTTTACTCCCTATGCAATAGATTGTTTGAATTCCGCCCATTCAGTTCTATTGCGTATAAAAGCACCCCCTGCACAACCTAGAATAAAAAAGTCTTTCTCCAATTAGAGAAAGACTTTTTTTATTGTTATTAATAGCCAAATCCGCGGCCGTAACAGCTGCATCCAATAATGACAAGAAGAATAAACAGAACAACTAATAAAGCAAAACCAGAACCAGCTCCACCATAACTAGACATACAAACACCTCTTTTCGTGGTATTTAACTAAAGGAAAAAACTTTAAATATACATGGGTTAAGGTATTATATGTAGACATAGCTCATATCGATTGTATTTTGCTCTAAAATAGGCTACTTTGTTTAACGATAGCTAGATACCATCAATTTCACATAGTAAAAACCCTTCATTGTTAACATGAAGGGGCTTTTTTGGCTATCAGCACCAAGGACAAGGTCTAGGAGGACAGCTTGGAGCACAAAAATGTTGATGCGTTTCCTGACATACAACGGATTCTGTATGCGGGAATGAGTGCATATACTTATAATTTTTTTGATAAACATTTGTAGTATGACTCGGATGCACCACTGGTACAAACACATCTTGACCAGTAAAAGATGTATTTTGTTTAACTGGGTCATACTGAGCAGGCATGGCTTGAGGAGGCAATTGACCACAAGGTTTAGCTTGAGAATAACCGCAGTTACCTTGCTGAGGATACATAGCCCCTTGATAACCACCGTAATTAGAGTGCTGATAAGGATAGTTGTTTCTCATATTAAAAACCTTCTCCTTTCTGTTAGTAGACTCCTATTACTGTATGTAAAACAACCATAAAATGGTTGGACAAATACCTAAAAAAGACCCTAATTGTTAAGGGTCTTCTTTACTAAGAGAAAAAGAAATGTGTATCCTTAGTAACATAGCTATGATACTAAGAAATAGAAGGTTTTTTTCATGTCCATTATTCCTCAAGATTGACATCCATCGCTGCGTTATCAATATTATTTAAAATGGTTTTGTTTTTATCGTCTAATTCATTACGTAAAAGTGAATTACGCGTCGCTTCGTATAAATCGTAGCTTCTTTCATCAACTGGAGAATTATGATCTTCACATATCATTTTTTCTGGTTTCTTGGATTGATCTTCCATATCAGTCACCTCCTCTGTATATTATGATTAGAAAAAACATAAGAACTTTATCTGACTACTGTTGAGTTAGGTTTAATCAACGGTTAGCTGTTCTTGTATACTGTGTTTACATATGAGCTAATATTAGGTAGATACAACCGTTTCTTGAGCGTGCTTTTGGATGATTTCTGGAACTTCCAGCAGTGAATGAACGGTTATCAATTTACCTTTTGGCGCAATATCAATTTTAACTTGGTTATAGCTCCACTCCAGTTCAGAAGGCACGTGAATCGCATGTATTCCAGCTTCTACTGCTGGTCTTATATCGGTTTTTAATGAATTTCCAATCATCCAAGTCTTTTTGGGGTCGTACTTAATTTGGTTTAGGATTTCTTTTAACGCAGGTGTATCTTTATGTTCAGAAATGAACACCCTTTTTTCAAAGTATTTAGCTAGCTCTAGCTGCACAATTTTTCTCCCTTGATTTTCCTCGTCTCCACCTGTGTGTAAGTAGAGGTTATGACCTTGTTCTTTAAGCTTATCTAATACTTCATACATATTTGGCAAAGGCTCTATCGGTACTTCAAATACACTTTGACCAATTTTTTTGACTCTTTCGACTCTATCTTCATGGATATCTTGATGATTTTGTTCACTAAAAAATAAATAAGTAGCTACTAATGATTCTGGAAAACGAGAAGAATGAAGGCCATACTTTTCGATGCTTTTTAAATCTATCTCTAACTGCTTTTGTTTTATTTCTTCCTTAGTCAGATTCTCAAACCATTCCTGTAATTGAGCCACAAAAGCATTTATAGTGTCTCTAAAATATTTATTACAGTGGACAAGCGTATCGTCTAAATTAAAAAGTAAGGTTTGCTTCTGCATTTCGTTAAATCCTTTCTACAATGGATGTACAGACAGTATATATGAAAAAACACTAACCACTTTTATTACCTATCCGTACCTAAAACCAAGGTGAATTTTCCAATACGTTAGGCACAAGCAATTGATTACTATACTGAAATCAGAATATTTAGTGAAAAGACCCTTCTAGCCTATAAACTAGAAAGATCTTTTATAAGGTAAAACGCTGCAGTATATTCCTGCTAATAAATATAACGCTCAAAATGTTCCCTATTCATATTTGTTTTGAACGTAGAGGTACTTAGTCCTGAACGATTTATTAGTGGTTGGCTGCCTTCGTCTTCTTTAGGTATATTCATTTCAAGACCTTGTATAGTGAAAGGATCATACATATACGTTGTTCGTTCAGTTTCTGTATGCGACATTAACTTCACCTCTATTAATAGTCCTCATTTTTTAAATCATGTTAACTTGTTTAAAGCAGGTTCTCTAATAAAAACATCTGCGTTTCATAGGTCTTTTCGCTAAAAAAGATACGCCGTTTTTGACTTTTTTTATTAAGTTGTAATTTCTTGTGTCTCTTCGCCTTCAAGGTCAGTAAAGAAATTTTCTAAGGTTTCCCTCGGGTCAAGAGCACGCCCATCTTCTTCGACAATACGGTTAAGCGTAGGATCATTATTGCTATCTTTATTTTTATAGTTGTTATAATCAACTCTTTCTGCAATTCCTGAATTATCAACGCCTTTAAAGTCTTTCTTTGGCATAAAAACACCTCCTAGCCCTATTGTTTGAAAATTTGAAGATAAAATAAGTGGAAGGTTAAGTTATATTTTTATTTCCCGAGAATTAAATAGATACTTGTTGCTAAGAGACATGTACAACATGCTTAATTGTTTTACGAAATGGGGAAACTAAAACGTCAAAGCTTAATTTACAGAGGAGGAATACAAGTGGAAGGAAATCGAAGCACAAGACAGTTTCAGGATGATTTAAAGCAGTATCAAATGCCAGATTCAGTAAAGCAACAAAAATCTGGACCTTATCGAGTCGGATTTGAATCAAACACTGGAATTGAAAAAGTACAGAATCAGCAAGAAGGAAGAGAAAATAAATAAGCTTGATCACTTTATACTTTTACATGACGAGGAGGGCATCCCATGGATCAACAAAAAATGTTAGCAAATGAATTAAGTAACATGCTTACAGAAAATAAGCTGCCGATTACAATTGAAGAAGATATCCATGAAATTTGCAGAGGTTTACAATCAGGTGAAATCAGCGTGAATGATTTGAAGGAAAAAGATCCTTTTGTTGTACATGCAGTTCAAGAAGCAATGGATAGAATAACTAAACACAGTTCTTAAAATAGCTATAAAAAGCAATCATTTTTATTAAGCAAAAGACTAACCCTTTAAAGGGTTAGTCTTTTGTTATTCAACTGGTATACACATGAATATGAAAAAAGAATGACAAACGAGTTGTCATTCTCTCTCCTACACATGGCAAGCGTTTAGTTTTTAGTCACAAGGAAATGAAACATCTAATTCCACTTTTTACAGTGTCGGTTGTTTCTAAAAATTAGTATGTCATCCTAATAAGGAAATATACATCCATTATTTACCACGAATACATTTCTTCCACAATAGGAAACTTAAGAAAAACAAGGAGGTGACACAACATGGCAAACAACAACAGCAGCAACAACAATGAATTATTAGTATACGGTGCTGAACAAGCAATCGATCAAATGAAATATGAAATCGCTAGCGAATTTGGTGTAAACCTTGGTGCTGATACAACTGCACGCGCAAACGGATCAGTAGGTGGCGAAATCACAAAACGTCTTGTACAAATGGCTGAGCAACAACTTGGCGGCGGACGTTTCTAATACAATTTTATAATTGATGGCTGAAGGAAGAATGGATCTCCATTCTTCCTTTTTGTACGAATAAAAAGGAAGGAGAGATTATATGCAGCAAAATCAATCAGCTAAAGAAAAGGCGGATTTCACTGAGAAACCAGCAGCTTCTGCCACAAATGCACAAAAAGTAAAACAAGAAATCCACAAAGACGTAAGTGAAGGACAAGGTGCCATGACTTCTCGAGAAGCAGGCGCAATGCGCGATTAAAAATCAACTTGAGCGATTTTTAATCATCGATCCTTTGTAAAAAAACCTAAAAAAGTACCTCCATTAACTGAGGTACTTTTAGCACTTTACTCTATTTCGGCGCGGGAGCTGCTTTGACTCCAGGTGTTTTTCATGGGGTACATGCTCTTGAAAAACAAAGACAAACAGTGTAATTCCCAATATATAAAAGTCGAGCCTGTCTTGTCCAACTTAAAAATAATTAGTTTGTGTTTTGTCCCCCGCCATTCAGCCCTTCTTTTATGTACGCGTTAACCTGACTATTTGAAAGCAATCCAATATGTCCAATGCCATAAAGTTGAATATTTCTTGCTCCTTGCAGCCTAGAGAGACTATTAGCAACAATTTGATCATTTATGCTGTAGATCGACGTATAAAGAATTTTTTGATTGAGATCTGTACCTGGGAGTGCTGTCGAAGAAACTAAGCCATTCGCTCCTCCTAAAGTCACAACATTTTCAATCTTATTTCCTCCTCCTAGATATTTAATATAGTACAGCGTGTTTGCTCCGCCCATACTATGAGCAACAATATCTACCTTCTTAGCTCCCGTCTCTTTCAACACTTGATCAATGTATCGAGCAAGCTGAGGTCCATTATTCAAATTGTTGCCTGTCTTATCTGTAAAATCAATAGCATAAAAATCATTGCGATCCCACCCTTGAGCGATTAAATACTTTTTGATAGCAATAAAGTTATAGGACGCACCGCTGATTCCATGAACAAGAACAACCGGATTGTGATTTGATTCAGCTTTAGCATTCGAAGGCTGAATTCCTAATGCAGATACAACCAGGGATAAAGCAAGAATTAATGCGACAAACTTTTTCTTCATTTCTTTTCTCCTCCTCAAAATATATAAGTAACAACATTTATAGATTATATATAAAAATCCTAATATGGTAAACTTATACTTATGAGTAATTTAAAGTTATATTTTTTTGTTATCTGTGGTATTTTTTTATAATAACTTATATGACGATGAGCATTACCTACTTCTATTACGTTAGATCCTTTTTATAATTTTTAAAAACCCCCCCCGGAAATAATTTTGAGAGATCGTACGAAAAATAGGCTTATATTTTGTTTTCTCTTCTTGATTACTGTCCGTTTTATGTTAACTAAGAAGTAATATCACCTACAATCTAAACACAAAAGAACTACTGCTCCTGAACAGTAGCTCCTTCTCTTTATACGTAAATATTTTAAAACACCTTCAGTAGCATGCTCGGAGGATTAAACATTAATTTATTAAGAACGTTTTTCTAATCATCTAACCTTTTACGGTCGTCTGCTTGGGGAGGCTGTTCCACCCACTGATTATCAATCATATCTTTCCCAATACGGCTATAAATCCACAGGCTATCCAAGGCCGCCTTTTCACAGTGTGCTGAAATATCGGCTCTCATACTTGCAATAAGAGCTGCGTTATAATAAGTGACTGCTACACCAAAAAAGAAACCCGTTTGAAGAAGCATAAGCCGATCTGAAAAAGGAGAAATATTGGAATTTGTAACCTCTGTTTCGCATGATTTAGGCAGATGAAGATTGTCTTTGGTTAATAAGGATGAAAACACATCAATGTGTTTGTTTTTTACTTGCAGGCTTTTTTCTAATAATGCTCGCACGTTTTGATTTTTTGAAACTTGTGAAAAACCAAGGATCATCGCTTTGGCAATAAATGTTTTGTTTAAATTAAAATAAGCATGTCCACTTTCTATTGTATTTATCGGTCTTTGTTTACCGAACACATCCGTTACATAGTGGTAATGTTCAATCATTTCCACCTTGTTAGATGTTATGTAAGTAGGTGGTTGCTGATAAAGTTTTTTTGAAATAAGAAGATCCTTAGATTTTTTATAAATCTCCATCGCATCAAGGTTGCACTGATAATAAAAATCTACAATGTCTGGGCGTATGGAAGTCGTAAAAGATAGGCTCATTTCATTATGTCCATGTGTGCTCATCATATAAAGGGATTTAAGACACAAAACGTCCGTAAATAGAGGAGGAGCTTCTAAATTTACGTCTTTTTCTGTAAATCCGTTAGGAATAGGAAACTTCTCTTTTTTAAATAATGCTTTTAACGTATCTATATGATTAAGCGAATATTGAAGAGCTTCCTGAAAAAGATTATGTATTTCCGAATCTTGGATTGTATGAAGCATATATTTATTTACACATACAGATAATGTTTCACGGATATAGTGTGCCCATAAATTTGCAATTTCAGGAGATGTTAATTGATTCTTTTTTTGCAATTTTCTGTTCCTCCGGATCAAAGCCATTTTTTCTTAGCTTACCCTCCTTTTAAGCTTTCATACTAGTTAGCTTTCCTCCTAATATTTCCGCTAAAAAAGAAAAAGCTACTCAAATGAGCAGCCTTTAAAAACACATACTTAAGGAAAGATATTGAATAAATCAAGATTAATTATTGTTTTGTTTATATTCTGCATCAAATGAGTTTTCACCGGCATGAACAGACAGCAAGGTATCAGCATAGCCAACCAGCCTGTTGACCAGCTCATCTGCAATTGCATAAACCAGAGGATGGATTTCTGCTCTAAATAGTGCTGGATCATCTAAAATGACTGTAGTGTTAATAAACACATCTCTATTTCCATAAAGGTTATAATGAATCATTGCCTTTCCTGCAGCTCCACCTGTTCTTGGATCTTCATACCCTGGAAGAAACACGTACCATTCTTCTGCTGTAGCAGACCGGAAATTTTTCGTAAAGGTCATTCCGTTGATCACTTTTTCAATCTGCATTTTTTGTTCCAAATGAGCTGCATCTACAATTTTCTTCTTCATAACGCACTCCTCATCACATTAGCGAAATTATTCGTCAGTAGGCATAGCCTCTACAGCGATTTGATAAGCATCTAAAATGGAGTCACGTTCCTCAGGATCGGTCAATCCAACAAGATATTGTTCACCCTTTTCATCTTCAATGGTTATAAGATCTCTTTCCCTACTCCTCACTTCTCGTTCACCTCCACTAAAAATCTTCCCGGTTACTTTATCCGTTCTTCTCTGCTTCTATAATTGTATAAAATAAAATTCAATAGTCACGGCTAATATGGAGTTTGGTTATGGATATAAGTTATTTATTCGTCTATTGGAGAGTGAAACTTTAAGAAATGATTAAAAAAATGTTTTTACGATATCGTGTTGTGAATGACATTCATGGCAATAACAATTAATTTCTAAAGCATCTTCTGTGAGAGTATGTATAGTTTCTTTTCTGCACTTGTTACAGTATTCTTTTTTCTGACGTGTCTTTGACAATATAACCTCTTCCTCTCTTGCATTTTTAATTTTATGTTTAGTATAAAAATAACTATTGATACGGTATTTAAAGAGGATTGCAATAGCGATTGCAATCCTCTTCTCACATGGCAACTTTTAGATAACAAGGAAATGAAACATCTAATCCCACTTTTTACAGTGTCAGTTGTTTCTAAAAATTAGTATGTCACCCTGATAAGGAAATAAACACCCATAATTTACCATGTATATACTTCTTGGCCCCTAGGAAACTTAAGAAAAACAAGGAGGTGACACAACATGGCAAACAACAAAAGCAGCAACAACAACGAATTATTAGTATATGGTGCTGAGCAAGCAATCGATCAAATGAAATATGAAATCGCTAGCGAATTTGGTGTAAACCTTGGTGCTGATACAACTGCACGTGCAAACGGATCAGTAGGTGGCGAAATCACAAAACGTCTTGTACAAATGGCTGAGCAACAACTTGGCGGCGGACGTTTCTAAGACAACTTTATAAAGTGATGGCTGAAGGAAGAGTGGATACCCACTCTTCTTTTTATTATGGACATTTTCTATTTATCATCACAAGTAGAAAGCCACATAAAGCATGACAAAACAAAAAAACTGCCAAAGAAGGCAGCTCTCTGTATAACAAGGGTATTGTGACTGATGCCCTTATAGGCATCTTGAATAGTATACGTAAAATAGTGGATTGTATTCACTGATAAAATTCCTTTTTATATCTAGAAGAATAATAAAACATCATATGGAAACGTTAAGTATGTGCATAGTAAGAAAGGTGGCACATTATTATGAGTATGTTAAGGAGGATAACAATGGGTATTTTAAGTGGAAATCCTACAGATGAACCGATGCATTACGGTGAAGTGTTTGGAACATGGTCGTTTCTTTCTGCTTCAAAAGGATTAGTAGCGGGTTATCAAACGTTTCTAAATCATGTAGGCGACAAGGATCTACATAAGTTGGTACAAGAAACGATTGAACAATGTCAGCAGGAAATGAAAGGTGTAGAAAAGCTATTAAAAGAAAATGGAGTGGCTTTACCTCCAACTCCGCCTGAACGTCCAGAAGCTTGTTTAGATGATATTCCAGTAGGTGCACGTGTTCAAGACCCCGAAGTTGCTGCGGCTATTTCACTGGATATAGCTGCTGGTCTAGTTGCTTGCAGTCAACTGATTGGTCAATCTATTCGTGAAGATATTGCAGCAATGTTCGGTCAAATTCACATGCAAAAAGTAGCCCTTGGTGGAAAGTTTTTGCGACTTAACAAAGAAAAAGGCTGGTTAGTTCCACCACCTCTTCACAAGTCAAAAAACACGGATTGTTAATCATAAAATTCGTATAAAACGTGAAGATTTCACATTAAGTAAATCATACAATATGCTATGAGAAGGAACTACTGATTCATTCCACACTAGTAGTTCTTTCTCATAATGAATAAAGAGCAACAATGAGCGCAAACTACTCAAGATGCAGTAGAGCATTAGCAATATAATAACATCTATATTTCAACGACTAGGAAAACTACTGCATAGGAGCAGTAGTTTTTTTCCTTTTTATTGTGTTGTATAGAATATAAAAAGGCAGTGGACATATGTATGTTTATAAGCAGGACCAAATTAATTCTGGAATACATGATAGTCTTTTAAGAGAAACTACTAACAATATACAAAAAGATACTTCGAGTATGATTAAGGAGATAAAACCAATTGAATAATAAATTTGAAAAACGCTTTTTGAGGGTTTTATTTATTTTAACTCTATTAGGTTTACCTTTTTTATTTAGAAAGCCTCCCGTGAAAGACTCAATATTGACTTTTCTTCTTAATGGGTACACCAACGGAATAGTTGACAGATTTGTTGTTACTCATAAGCTGATTAAATATCCTGTACGCTATTTTCGAAAAGAGTTTAAGATACATGTTTTATTTGACTTTTTGCTATATCCAACTGTCTCCGTTATCATCAACAAACTAACAAAAAACGATAAACCCTTAGTTATCATATATAAAATTATTTTATTCATCTTTCCAATATTTCTGATCGAACTTTGGGCAGAAAGAAACACAAATTTAATTAGATGGAGAAGACCTTGGAAATGGTATCATACTTTACTTAGTCTTACAGTCAAATCAGTATTAAACAGGTTAATGATTGGAGCTATAAGAGTATTAGATGAAAAAGTAGAAAAGAGTTCTTGATTAATGAAATAAAAAGTATCTTTTTTCCGAATCCATAGGAGATCGTAAATGAATAATTATAAAAATGACAATACTGCAAGACGCTACATTGCTCATGTCAGTATATTTGGAACGACTCAAATCCATTTAAGAAACCCCTATATTATCGCTTGGTGGTCAGCAGCTTTTCCAGGGTTTGGGCACCTACTACTGTCTAAATACCTTCGGGGCTTTGTGTTATTTGTATGGGAAGTGGTCATAAATATTAAATCTCATGTAAATTTAGCTATGATTTATTCTTTTCAAGGAAATATTGATATGGCCAAAGAAGTGCTTAATACAAGATGGCTTCTTATTTATATTCCCGTTTATATTTTTTCTATATGGGATAGTTACCGAACAACAGTTGATTTAAATAAAATATACGTGTTAGCTGAACGAGAAAACCATCGGTTCAACACCTTTAGTATGGGTGCCATGGAAATAAACTATTTAGATAAGCGGAATCCCATCTTATCCGTTGTTTGGTCCTTGCTGATGCCAGGCCTAGGACAACTCTATATTCATCGCATTATTGGTGCTTTCTTTGTTATCATCTGGGCAGTCGTTTTCTTTTATTATTCTCACCTGCTTGAAGGGATTTCTCTTCTATTTTTAGGAGAAATAAAACAGGCTACTTCCGTTTTAAATAAAGAATGGCTATTATTTTTCCCTTCCCTATATGGTTTTGCTACCTTCGACTCCTATATAAATACGGTTGAGAATAATAAACTTGCTGAAAGAGTTCAGAAAAACTTCTTTGAGAAAACGTATCAACATCCAAGCTTTTGTATTGCGAAAGGAAAAAAGGTGGAGTGAAAACATGCAGGTCTTTTCTACATTTGAATACTCCAGTTACATAGAATTAGCTGTTTCAGAGCTAGAAAAAAAAGGGATAAAGAAAGAAGATATATTTATTGTCCCCCTTAATAATCGAACGGAAGATCGCCGGATTTTTGACAGCCTTCATCGAGCCGATGGAGTTTCTCTTATTGATTTAGGAATGGCTCTAGCCACAGCTTTTTCAGTCATCGGCGCAAGCATTGGGTTTAAACTAAGCTGGGGGCCCATCTACTGGGGACTAATTGGTGCTTTTATTGGATTTACCTTAGGACTAGGAATTAAACTATTTATGTTTAAAGTGATCAGGAAAAATCAACGGCTTTTACGCGGCAAACATTCGGAAGTCATACTCATTGTGGATTGTCGTACGGTGGACGCCGGAGTGGTTGAACAAACTTTGTGGAAAAACTTGGCCTTAGGTGTTTCAAAAGTCAGATCTGATAGCTTATAAAAATAAGTCATCACTGTACAATGTAATAGCAAGATGCAGGATGAATAAATTACTATTCAGGATTAGAAATAACTTCCTTAACGCATTGAGGGGGTTTTTCTGTTTTTAAGCTGTATATTCTTTAATTAGCATAATGTCATTTATTAGAACCAAAAAAGCTTTTAAAAAGAGCTTTTTTGATTCTAACATATGTTAAATGCCATTCTACCATCCTTTTTGATTTCTTAATGCGGTAATTTGAGCAATATGATGCTTTCCATGCCAAGCGTAAGTGGCTATTAATTGCTCAATCGTCACTTCCCCGTTTTCAGGGTGGTGGATCGTTTTCTTTAAATCTATTTCATCAAGTGAGTTTAACACTTTATGAAGACGCTTATGTAAAGCAGCAAAAAGTTGAATAGAAACTCCTATCGGTAAATCATTATCAGGCAGATTTGACCAAGCCACTTCATCATAGGCCTTAATAGTAGGTGCTTGCTCTGTTAAGCCTAATTTAAAACGAGTATAGGCATTCATATGTGAGTCAGCTAAATGATGAACAACTTGACTTAATGTCCAACCGCCTTCTCGGTAAGGCGTGGCTAATTGCTCGTTTGTCAGACCTTCTACAGCATCAGCTAATTGCTTTGGTGCATCTCCAATGTCATGAATCCATCCTTGAATATCTTCTTTCTGAATATTTTCTTTCACGGTAAATTTCCCAATAGGATATTGATTAAACATATTTCTTCCCCTCTTTCTATTTTTATTACTATCTATTATAGCAATTTTAAATGTAAATAAATTTAAATATTCAGAATTAAATACAGATGAAAAATTATAATCTATAAATATGCTGTGTACTTTCAGTTACTATCATTTACATTCTCCGCAGTACAAAGACCTGCCTTTGCTATAATTCATGATAATTTCCTCTTAAATTAGGCCGCTTTTAATTAAAACAATAAACATATAGATAAACTTGCCGTAAAATTAAGGTGAGGTGAGTTAATTGGGCAGTGATTATAAAAGGTATTTCTACAAAAAGTTCTTTTTAATATATTTTATTACCATGTCGTTATTTATTATCGTTGATATTATAGAATCAGGAAGAATTACACTTTTTTCTTTTGGAGACAGGTGGAATTTCATCTTGTATCAAATTGTTTTTTGTTTAATTGCTATCGGCTTTTTTAGCGCATTCATTGCAAACTTATTATGGAAAATAAAAAGAGTTAAATAAATACGTCATAGCCCCCCCACAAATAAAAGAGGACCTTCAGCTATTGGAAGGTCTTTTTTGGAGATTTGCTTTAAGCGCTTGTAATCTTGATTGAGAATCATTGGTTTGTCCAATTACTTTTTCTACGATGTATTGATATCCATATAAAACAACGGCTAAAACCGTAGTCATCCCCCAGTACATGCTTGGCGACATCTTTTTCATTTTAAATGTGACGATGGCATTAGAATCCAACCTTCAAAAAAGAAGCATCTAGCCTTTAAAGACTAAATGCTTCCTCTCCTTTACACCTTATAGATTTCATTAGACGACAGCCAGTCAACGAATTGATGATACGGATAATAGGTAGTCCCTTTCAGCTCTATCTTTGGAGCTCCGGGATATTTTGTTAACAGCTCTTCACTTTCACCTTTACTTAAGTGAAAGTGATAGTGTAGATCTTTTTCTTTAATCAAATAAGGATATTTTGATTTTCTTTGAGGTTTGCTGAAATTCTTTAAACCATCGCCTATAAAATAACCAAGGGCAGCTAATCCTAACGCTAACCAAAAAAAGTTCATTTCCAAAGTAGGATACCCCCAAACATTCTCATAAAATAAATTTGAGACCTTACTCTATAAGATCTCTACAGGTGAGCCAGCTTTTCATCAGCTATAAATTTCATAAGTATACCTGCCCCTGAAATATTTAATACGATGCTGCTACCTAAAATAACACCATATAATAATCCCGTAATATGTAATGTTAAAGTCAAAATCAAAAAAACTGTTCCTGTACCGACTAAAAGTAATCCCAAGCTTCGATTGTTCATCTATTTCACCACCAAAAAAGTAAATATAGTTATATTTTAACATAATTATATTTATTTTACTGATTAAAGAGTCTTTCTATTTATATTCTGTATACAACATATAAAGCTAGTCACTCTAGTACTGAAAAAGAAGGAGAAGCTAAACCGCGTTAGTTTCCCCCTCTTTTTGTATCTCCAGTTTTCATTAAGAACCCTGCGGATGTAATACAGGCAGCAGATAAAAGTAACCCTGTTAATCCCTGTTTTAAAACAAACCCAAATATTGTGATAGAAAATAATCCTAAAAAGAACATCAATTTAACTAAAACATTTCTATTGCTCATTTATATAATCATCTCAATTCTATATACAAATAATATATAAAGTTACTGGCGTTGTTCTCTTTGCCCAGCAATCCAAGCTAACGCTAAAATAGAAACAGTTACAGCTACTGCAGTCAACATAACTATATTCACCTCTTCTTCCTTAACATAAAATCTCATACTCTATATTAAGCTTTATTATTTAAATACTGAGTAAGTAAATGAACTGCACCGTCTTGTTTTTTCTCTATTGCAATCTCTAACGGCGTTTTACCATCATCTTTTGCATCTTGATATCTGCACCTTTTTCTATAAGAAGTTTAATCATATTTTTATCTCCTAGCAGCGAGGCCTCATGAAGACTAGTCCATCCACCGCTTTGTTTTGCATTTACATCTGCGCCTTTTGTAAGCTACAAGTCTACAGCTTGAATTTGCTTATTTGCTACTGCTGCATGAAGAGGCATGTTTTCATTCGGGTTTTTAGCTTTAGCATCAATATCCGCCCCCAATGACAACAATAACTTGGCGCTATCCACTTGCCCAAAATAACAAGCTAAATGTAAAGGCGTCCACCCATCTGAATTAAAAGCGTTAAGTAAAGATGGCTCTTTATTTAATAACGCTTTTATCTCTTCACTTTCTCCATTCACCGCCGCATTTGTTATTTGATCAATATATTCCATTTTATCATAGGTTAGTGAATGAACACGACATACAAACTTAGGTATATAAGTAAGAAGGACGATAAGGAATACGATGATAAAATTAAGTATTATAGTTCCTTTAGTTAAGAATGGAGAGTTGATATGAAAACACCTAATAGCGAAGAGTTAGACTTCCAATGGTATGACATAAAGGTTCTTTATAAGTACTTAATAGTGGATAAACCTAAAGAAGAAAATTTAGCTAATGTCTTATCTCGGCACTATCCAGAAGTTATGGAAAATGAAACAGAGCAGCTACGAAAAAACTTCCTTTTAAGGAATAGAGATTTTAATTGAAGATTCACACTAGATATAAAGATAGAAGATATACATCCTCTCTAGAAACAATAAATAAGGAGCCTTAAATAAGGCTCCTTATTTGTTCTCTATTTACCTTTTGCTTTTTAAAAGTAACGCTCAATCACACTATTACTTACACTGCATCCGTCATTACATATAAATTGGATGGGATAATTTTGTTTTCTAAAATTAAGTATGGATGGCACTTCATTAAAGCAAGTTTAAGAACTTCTGGTACTCTCTCTTCATCATACGCGCATACTAAATGTAATCCGCCTTTATTTACTAACTTGTCAGCTTCATTTTCAAACTCTTCTAAAATAGGTATAATTCCTTCTTGCTGTCCCCATTCGACATGAGCCCATATTTGAAAAGCCGTATTGTTTTTATAAAAAGGATCTAAGTGTTTAGAGAGATGTTCAAAAATGATGGCAGGCTGAAAGCTTCCACTTGAACAGTAATAATCAAAATTATTAATGGTATGTATATATGCTAGTTGGTCTTTAGTCAGAATTCCCTCTAATTTTTTAAAAATCAGCGGAATTAGTCTTTCACTTTCGATAACTAACGTATGTCTCTCTTGTTCAATCCCCGAAACAATATAAGACACAAGATTATCTAAGTAACTTCTCATATCGTCGATATTGTAGTAAATATGAACGCTTTCATTATTCTGTATTAATTGAGCAAACTGATTTTTCAAGTGTGTACGCTCCCTTATATAAAATCAACCTAAATATTAAGACTCTTAAAATAGTGAATTGTTTATTCATTAGAACAATTCTACGCTTTGCATTCTTGTCTGTCAAAACTAGATGTTCCCCGCTTTGTTTTAGGGTGTACAGCTGGTTTTTAGAATGGTGTATCTATATTGATTGCAAACGAGATAACGGTTGTGCCAGTTATTCTGGCGTCTTGGCTAAAGGATACTGTACCCTTCTCAAATACGATTAAAACTTAATAAGAAAAAATGAAAGAATGAAGTTTTCTTACCTCTTCATTAAATAAATTCTTATGCAGCATTTCTTTATTTTGTATAGAAGACTATTCACTATAAAACACAAAGAAAAAACGCCACTTTCTTTAATAAGTGGCGCCTTTTCTTTTAAAATATTTGAGTAAAGGCTACAATTAAAATCGTAATCCCGCTTATTAGCGTTCCGCATTGACTCAATGTAAATTTCCCAATTTGCACATTTGCGGCTTTGTGTCCCACCATTCCCCCTAGCCATACTGTGATAAAACTGCCAAATGCTGATGTAAGCGAAATAGCTAAAGGTGACAATCCAAGCAACCCCGCTCCTAGACCGTTTGTAAGTGCGTTAGCTGAAAGTGCTACACCTAAAACACTGCTTTCTATCCATCCAATAGAGCGTACTTTTCCTTGCTCCCTACTATCTAATTCATCAATTCCGTTATTTCTTTGGGAGCTGACTAATAAAATAATCCGAATCCCAATTAGCGTTAATAATACGACGGCTACAATAACATGGAAAACTCCTGGTAAGATGGTTGAAATCCACTTGCCAAACGTAATTCCCACCATGCTAAAGAGGAAACAAATAGCTGCTATTAGTAAATTAGAAAGCCATTTTATCCTTACCTTTCGAACTCCGTATGATATTCCTACACCAAAGTTATCTATACTTGATGACAGTGCAAAACCTAAAATAAATAACCATTCCATTTTGTATTCTCCTTTTAATGATAATGTTGAGGAAATTTGCTTACTTGTTGCATATATTGTTGATAAACCTTCAATAAAATGATTACTGCGCGTTGAAAAATATAAAGAGGTGAATCGCGATGTCTAAGATCCAACATGACCAAAGCCTTGGTTTGTTATTACGGTCTTTATTAAAGAAAAATGCTTTATCTATGCGGAAGCTTAGTTCACTTACGGGGATTGATACGGCAACTATTTCACGGATTATAAACGGAAAGCAGCAAGCAAATCTACATCATTTAAAACAATTTGCGCGCTATTTAAATACTCCGCTTGAAGCATTGATTGACCCTGCTGGAGCTGCTTCAAACAATACAGAAAATGAAGTAGAAACAGGCATTCATTACTCCATTGATAAAATTCAAGAAATACTTAAATCTTTTAATACAGTGGATACAAACTTTACGATTGAGCGTGTAGAACAAGAACTAACTAAATATAAGCAATATGCACAGACGGATGAAGGACACAGCATGATTTGTAATAACTTTCAAACCAAAATAGAGCAAGTAGGCAGTGTTGGTACTTTCATTGATCAACTAAAGCAAATGTATCTTGAATACCGTAGCGAAAAAACCTCAGCTGCCAGGCGCCCTATTTTGGGAAGTGCGCTATTGTATTTTATTTTGCCTACCGATATTATCCCAGACTATGTCTTTCCAATCGGCTATTTAGACGATGCAATAGCTGTACAACTAGTGATGAATCAACTTAAGGAATAAAAACTGATTTTTATCAAGCGAGCTGAACGCGGCATGCCGCTATTTATTGTGAAAACAGAACTTTTTCTGAACCATGGCGATGAGCAGGTAAATATTCTATTGCTTTCTTTAATTTAAATAATTCTTTTGGCACAATCTTTTTAATGATTTTTTCTTTTTCAGATGGCTTGCATGACTCCTTGCATGACTCATGGTTACATCTATGTGCACACATACCTAAAGGGATCTTTTCTCCTACAAATGGATCTATATAGACTCCATTTTCAAATAACTTACTCTTAATAAGATTTTCATTTTGCAATCTGCAGCAAGTAACGCAATAGTACATTCGTTTTCCACTCTCTTTCTCATATTTGATTTTGAAACATCTTATGAGAACTCATCAACAGAAGTGCTTGTTCCTATATTAAAAGTTGAAAAAATCTCAACAGGCGTTGATGAATACTCAACACACATCACTTACAAACATATAGTTTAATCATGACATCACTACCAGTGTCATACTTTGAGGAGGGATAACGATGAAAGCAAGAGGTATTGCTAACGCCATAATTGGTATTTGGTTTGTTATTGCCCCTTGGCTGCTTGGGTTTTCATATGATGCAGGGGCTACTTCATCAAGTATTGTGTTTGGAACCCTTCAAGTGATCATGTCTTTTTGGGGAGTTAGTTACTAAACCCGGATGGAATTCACGGCAAAACTGGATTTCACTCATTACTGGATTATGGTTTATTCTTTTTCCCTTTATTTGTTCATTAACAGATGGCGTGCTTTGGTCTAGCATCATACTCGGGTTAATGACTGTACTATTTAGCTTATGGAGCTTGAATTCTAAAGCAAAACTAAAAGCTGTAAGTTAAAGAGCGAACAATATTCCACTATTCATCTAAACTATTGAAGATCCAGCAACACGTTGACCTATGTGAGAAATAATTTTTGTAGCAGAAAAAACTCCCTATTTCCATAGGGAGCTTTTTCTGGTTTGCAAGAATTGATGATTAATTTTATCTTCACCTTTTTTTAATAAGAAGATACGTAATACCAGTTCTTATGTACTTTTTCTATCTGTTTAAAGTCCCCATCAAAATCGGTTTTTAAAGGTTTATTACCGTTTGGATCATATACAAATCCTGAAAAATTGTCTAACATTCCGCGATATGTAAAGAAAAGAATAGATTTCTCTTTTCCTTTTGTTTCTACTGCGATGTCACCTCCGCCTTTAGACAATTGAGTATACTCTTTAGGTAATTGAATAAGTGATGGATTATCAGATACATTAGGTTTAATCACACCATTTTCTACTTTAGCTGTAATTTCTTCTCGTTTATTCTGATGGATTTTAAAGTTCAGATCTAAATTGACTTGATCAAAGGGAAAGAAAAACCATAATCCGATAGTAATGAGCTGAATAACAAAAGGCTGCCACTTTTTATTTTTAAAAAGCTGGATCAATGTCCATACAGTTATGATGATAAAGAAGGCATATACGAATAGCCAAACAGGTAACATTAAAAACTCCGTTATCATATCAACTAAATCCCATTGGAACAATAACACTAAAATAACTAACAAACTACTAATTAACGATAAAAACAATAATGGACTACGTTTCACACATCTTCCTCTTCCTGAAATAATTCTTTTTTAGCCTTAATTATATATTAAAATCCCTATAAAAACTTATGTATACTTCATACATTTTCAGTTTACATAATACCTCTTTCCAGTACACATCAAAAAAGAACCCTTGGCGCACATGGAGGTTGAGATAGGATGTCGTTCTTTTTTATGTCGTTCTTTTTTATGCAGTTCTTTATATACCCTTGATCTAACAATATTTCATTTCAATAGGAATGAAGAACTCCTGTATAAAAAGCAACCCTTTTATACACCCGTTAAAGCACATCCAAAGTAGTATTTACATTTAAAAACATGTTAAAATCTAGTAGTCATTTATACTCAAGTACGTATAAATGAACCCTTACAAAAAGCAGCCTCGCTTGCCAATGCCGAGGCTGCTTTTTCTTATTTTTTAAGGACTTTTGTCTTAAAAATGGACGTATGCCCTGCGAACAAATACTTAGATATTACATATGATACTATATCTTCTAAGTGAAGGAGGTATGCTACTACAGAAAATTTAGTTAGCTATATTAAAGATTTAGGCTTTCCAATTACCCTGTCTTTTTACTTACTTGTTCGCATTGAAAACAAATTAGATCGAATTACAGAACTTCTTCAAATTCTTATTGAAAAAAAGGACAAGCAATAAGCAAGTTACTTTATTTATATCCAAAGCGAACTTGTTCCTTCTTTTTCAAGATGCAGCACGGCCACTTCTGCTCCGTTATCATACCCCTGCTCTCCTCCTGGAAGAACAATCAGCGCATTTGCTGCAGCTAATGACGAAATAGCTCCTGACTTATCCATGCCAACAGGCGTTACTAAGAGCCTTCCGCCTTCGTCTGTAATTTCTCCTCGTACCATTCTTGTGAATGCATTAGGCTCTTTAAAACGGCCGTTTAATACCGCTTTTGTTTTATGTAAATGAGGCCGTGGTGAATGTAAAAAGCTGCGAACAATTGGACGAACAAATAGTTCGAATCCGACGTAGCAAGCAGATGGGTTTCCTGATAATCCAAACAGCAGCTGTCCGTTTCGTTCTGCGACTGTTGTGACGCTTCCCGGTCGCATCGCAATTTTGTTAAAGAGTACATTTGCGCCAAGCTTTTCATAGATAGCCGGCAAATAATCATAGTCCCCAACGGATACCCCGCCGGTTGTCAGTAAAATATCCACTTCTTCAAGCGCTTTTTCTACCGCTTCATAGCAGCGGTCAAAATCATCTTCAAGCTTCCCTAAATATTTCGGAATTCCCCCGCTTCTTACGATTTGCGCAAGAGCCATATAGGAGTTGCTGTTACGGATTTTCCCTGGTTCTAACGGTTCATTTACATCAAGCAGTTCGCTTCCCGTTGTTAACACGCCCACCACTGGCTGCTTCACCACGGCTACATCCGCATAGCCAAACGTAGCTAAAAAAGCGGTGACGCCTGGATTAATGCGCGTTCCTTTGGAAACAAGCACGTCTCCTTTTTTTGTTTCTTCTCCTTTTAACGCAATGTGTTCCCACTTTGAAGCTGACCTGCTTAACGCCATATACGTTTTGCCTTCTTTTTCATACGACTTCGTTACTTCAAGCATTACAACCGCATCACATGAATGAGGCACTTGCGCTCCTGTCATAATACGTACCGCTTGAAACGGCTTTACTTCTTCTTCAAACACAGAGCCGGCACCGATTTCACTTACAACTTCGAACTCCACAGGATGTTCACTTGAGACTTCTACGCAGTCTTGCGCTCGAACCGCAAAGCCGTCATAAAGCGATTTATTAAAATGAGGCACGTTTTGATCAGCGACAATATCTTCTCCTAAATAGCGTCCGTAGCTTTCAGTGATCGATACGCGTTCGATGCTGCCTTTTCTTTTATATGTCATGACTTTTTCAATTGCTTCAGGAATTGAAATAGGTGTTCTGCTTTCTAACATACATTCTTCACTTCCTTTATGTCTGTTCACTTTTTGCACTATGGTGTAAAATCATAGCATATCTCACTATTTCTATCATACAACAAAATTTACTGAAAAAGGATGAAAACCCCGATGTCTTCTTTTACACATTTTAATGATCAAGGCCGTGCCAACATGGTCGATATTAGCGAAAAATCTATCACTCGCCGCGTTGCAACCGCTCGTTCAAGCATACTTGTTAACAAAGAAATTCACGAAGCGATTGTAGAACATAAAATTGGAAAAGGCGACGTCCTTGCTGTTGCACAAGTAGCGGGAATCATGGCAGCAAAACGTACGTCTGACATTATTCCGATGTGTCACCCCCTTCTATTAAAAGGCGTAAACCTTTCATTTGACTGGGATACAAGCAATAATCAGTACCGTTTATTAATAGAAGCAACGGTTAAAACGGAAGGCTCAACAGGCGTTGAAATGGAAGCTTTAACTGCCGCTTCTGCTTGCGCTCTAACTGTTTATGATATGTGCAAAGCCATTGATAAAGGAATGATTATTGGCGAAACGTATTTACTTGAAAAATCAGGCGGCAAAAACGGTGACTATAAGCGCACCGAGGCGTAAAGGAGGTACATAATGAGCGTACACGAACATAAATCTAAAGCAACTCAGCCCGTTCGCTGCAAAGTCATTACAGTATCAGACACACGTACGAAAGAAACTGATAAAAGCGGTGCGCTGATACTCCAGCTTCTGAAAGAACACGACATGCAGATTGCTTCCTATGAAATTGTAAAAGACGACCAAACGTCTATTCAACAAGCCATACTTGCTGGCTGCAATGATGAGGACATTGACGTTGTTCTCACAAACGGCGGGACGGGCATCACAAAACGAGACGTCACCATTGAAGCCGTTCAAGCGCTGATTCATAAAGAAATCGTTGGGTTTGGCGAGCTGTTTCGCATGCTGAGCTACACCGAAGACATTGGCAGCGCTGCGATTATGAGCCGGGCAATTGCCGGGACGATTAACGAAAAAGCCGTTTTTTCTACACCAGGATCAAGCGGTGCGGTTCGTCTAGCGATGACCAAGCTGATTTTGCCTGAACTTCGCCATGTTGTGTGGGAATTAAACCGCCAGCGCTGACAAAATGCCTATGCGCGCGCATAGGCATTTTCATTAATCATAGTCTTTATGTACCCACTCATCTTCTGGAATACCTAAATCTTCTCCAGAAAAACGTTCTTCTTTAAACGGATCTCCTCTAAGATGAAAGCCGTTTTGCTCCCAAAAGCCAGGATGATTTTCATCAATGGCTTCAAAGCCTCGAAGCCATTTAACACTTTTCCAAAAGTACAAATGCGGAACAATCAATCGCAGCGGATATCCATGCTTAGCTGTAAGCGGCTCTCCGTTAAAAGAATGAGCAAGAAGAATATCGTCTCTCAGTAAATCTTTTACTTCAATGTTTGACGTATAGTCATTATCTCCATGCAGCATGATGTATTTACTTTTTAACTCCACGCCAACTGCCTTCAAAAAGTCTGTAAACAGCACGCCCGTAAATTGATTATCAAGCCTTGTCCATCTCGTTACGCAATGGATATCACACTTCACCGTTGTTTGCGGCATATTCAATATATCTTGGTACGAAAGCGTCACTTCTTTATCTACCAATCCAAACACGCGAAGCGTCCACTCCTCTAAGTTATACTCCGGCACGTCCCCTTCATGTAAAATCGGAAATCGCTCCGTTACTACCTGACCCGGAGGCACTCGTCCTTCGTACTTTGGATCAATTTCTGGTGTTTTCATTCGTTTGATACGGTCTGCTTTGTTCAAAAATATCACCTCGTTGTTTTTTCTACATAAAAAGCCCTTCCTTAAATAAATAAGGAAGAGCTTCGTTTCAGCTTCTTCCTTATCTCTAAGAGCAGCGCACTCTTAAGGATTTGGCACCATTCTGTCATAGACAGCGGTTGCCGGGTTTCACAGGGCCAGTCCCTCCACCTCTCTTGATAAGGAAACAAATTGTATTTGTTTTATGTAATAAAGTCAGTATTAAGCTTTTTGTCATAATTGTCAATATTATTTTTCTTTTCCGCACAAAAAAACTTTAAAAACAGATAGAGTTATAAGATTTTAGTCTACTAAAATACTATGTCAAGTCTTTACCCTTCTCCATCAATCATCGTATACTTCCTGGCAAAGCGCTTGTAGTAAATTTGCTCATCCTCTTGTCCATCGTTAAAAACAAGTCGGTTATGATCAATATCTTTCTCTT